>Ga0315295_10001012_pt1 | contig 24022 bp, 35 predicted proteins | sample YL17G14_0_MG_FD_204453 | JGI IMG/M metagenome (GOLD analysis project Ga0315295, IMG submission 204453) | Sediment microbial communities from Yellowstone Lake, YNP, Wyoming, USA - YL17G14_0 | ecosystem: Environmental > Aquatic > Freshwater > Lake > Sediment | place: USA: Wyoming | collected...
AGGCTCAGCCTGAATGGATGGCGCGGGAGGAAGACTTCAAGGAGGCCGCGCGTCCTGTGGCGAATGCGTTCGCGCGCGGGCTTGGGATGCGGGTCGGCGGAGACGTGAAATTCATCCCGTTTGCGGCAGATCGAGGCGTCATACTTTTCGATGCCCGGACTGAGGGTGACTGGCCGAGCATGGTTGCCGTAAACTACCAGAAAGAAGGGGACGGCATCGCCTTTCGTGCGCCGAACAGCAACTTCAAGGTGGTGGTCCCGGTTGATTACGGATTGCCTCCGGGAGAGCCCCAAGCAACAGTTGTCGGGAAGGCGATTTACGAGAACTGGAAACGGGAAGGTAAGCTCCCGCCAAGGCAAGCCCAAACGATGGAGGAATACGAGGCCCAAAAGGCGGCTGAGGAATACGAGGCCCAAAAGGCGGCTCGCAAAAAGCGCGTCAAAGAACCCGCGAAGAAAGAAAGCGCCTGGACAATCAAGCCGGCGGCGGTCTCGAAGGTGTGGATTCTGCCCGACGGAGCCCCGATTCAACTGGGGGCAACCTGGCATCACGACTGGCTGGACAAGAACAAAGACGTTCAGAAGCGATATGGGTTGAACGTTCCGAAGTTTACAGGAACCGATTCGGAAAAGGTTCGCGAGGACGCGCTCAAGAAAGGCTTTGTTCGCGTCAACTACCTGTCCAACAGCGGAACCCTGACAGTGGAAGCCACTGCGCAAGCGTGGCGCAAGCAAAAGGAAGCCGTTCGGGATCTGGTGGACGCCAATCTCGGCAAGATCGACAACATGGAGGTGAATCTATTCAACCCAACCATCACCAAGGTTGTGGACTCAGATTCGGCTCGCCTGTTCGAGATGTCGCCGGAAGAGAAGATGAACAACCTTCCACTCATCTCAGGCGAGATGCGCGGACAGTTCCAACCTCGGTTTTCTGAAGCCTGGATTTCCCCAGACGGAGAGCTACACCCGGCTCCAGAAGGACACTATAGCAAGGCCGGGGAACTTCTTGAGAAGCAGCTTGGAGTGAAAGCGGTGACGGCGTTGTTTGACAAGTTCGACAAGGGGCCAGATCCGATGTCGGATCTTTATGACGTGATGCTCGTAAAGAAGTATGTGAGGGTCGTGATTGATCCAATGACGAGAGCAGTTCACGCAAACGCAAGCGGCGGATGGAGCGGGCTCCCGAAGAGTATTCGGACGACACTGGAAGATCTCGCCGAGTCTCGCAATACCGCCCTCTACTTCAATAACGGAAAAGTTGCTGACTTCTCAAAGGGATTTCAGGCACAGCCGGAGGAAACTCAACTTGGTTTTGAAGGGATCGGAGGGCGGATCTGGGAAAAGAAAAAGATCGAGAGCATGACTCAGGCGGAGTTAAAGGAACATTTCCCGGAAGCAGTTGTCCCGCGCGGGTGGGAAGATCTGGTTCCATCAGAAATTACAAAGTCCCCGCTGGCCAAGCAGGCAGGATCTCGCGAGGAAGCCATCAAAGCCTTTGCTGACAAGCTTGTCAACGAGCACGAAGAGTGGAAAGACAACCCGGCTTACAAATCGGGCCTTCGCTGGTATTCTGAATTCGTTCCCAAGTTGAAGAAGGAGTTTGGAACGGAGGCTCCGCTTTTTGCTGAGCTTCTTGCCGCGACAAGCCCGCAGACCAACCCGGAGGTGAACTTCGGTTACGCCATTGACGCTTTCCAGAATTGGAAGGCAGGAAAATACGACAAGATGATCTCGAAGTTCAATGAGGGGATGGACAAGCTTGCTGACGGTTCCCTGGAAGCCTGGTATGCCCGACGGGTAAGTTCCGGCAAGATCCCGAACCCACCCAAGAATGCGTCTACCGCAACCTGGATGGCAGAGTGGATTGACACCAACGGTCTGAATCCGACAGGTAGCGGAGAAAAACTCTTTGGGCAGCACTCAACGCGAGTTCTTCGCGTTCTGGCCCGGCGATGGGTCGAAAGCAACACCGGCCCCAAGACGAGCAACTTTCTTCAGAACTTACTGGGGACCGGTCACGAGGCCACAATCGACCTTTGGGCGGATCGCACCATGCGCCGGCTCGGCTATGAAGGCTTCGAGGATCGCTGGCGCATCCTGCCAAACAACGCGATGGGTGTGTCGGATGAGGATTTTGCTTTTTCACAGGCAGCCTTCAGGGAGGCCGCAAATCGAATCGGAATCAAGCCCGACGCGCTGCAAGGCGGATTGTGGTTCTCCGAAAAGCAGCGGTGGGCTGAAAACGGCTGGGGGCGCCTGGATCTCGGCGACTACCGGGAAGAAATGACCAAGCTGCCATACTATCGAGGCGGCGTAAAGGTCCGTCAGGAGATACAAAAACGCCGCTCGCGTGCCAAGACGGCTGAACAAGAGGCTCTTGACATTTCGCCAAGAACGACTACATTACCTTGATGAAAACTGCAAAGTCGTTTACAAAAGAAGAACAAGTAAGGTTGACCAAAGCCGTTCAGACGGCGATGGCACACCCTACCGCCGACGCCTTTTGGTCGGAGATTGAAGAAGAATTGAACCGGCGCGCGGCTCCGACAGATTTGGTCAAGCCTCGCGTTCAACGCACTACTCATTGATATGCCAGAACTGCCAACCAACCAATTGATCACTCCGGCCACGGGCTCGGAGGTGCCAAACAACGTCACGATTGAGCCAAAGAACGGCGCCCCGGCGCCCGCTGAGGAGTCGCCGGATCAGGCCGGAGCCCTCCCGCCCGAATTGATGCAGATCCCGGTTTTCCAAGGGTTGATTGCTGGCCAGCCGCCAGCGGTCAGCCTGACTATCGACGACTTCGAGAAGCGCCCGGAAGCGGAGTTGGCAATCAAGAACAAAGATGCTCTGATGCAGGCAGGGTTCGGCTTTTACCGGTCGCTACAGGGCGGGCAGGGCGTGATTTTCAACCAACTCTACATTCACCCAGAAGACATCAAGCAGGCGGACAAGGCCGGCAAGCTCCAAGAGGTCGCTCCTCCGTTTGATGTGGTGAACTCTGCCATTTCCGGCGCGGGGGCCGCAAATCCCATCCTCACTCACAAAGGCCCGCCGGGGGCTCTTCCACAGCCTACCGGTGCGGCTCCTCCTCAGTTCAACGCTCCGATGATGGTGCCTCCGCCGAGCCGGTCACAGACAAAACTGGCTGCTGATCGGGGAAAGCAGGCCGGGGCGGGATCTCCAACGTCAGGCCCGGCGCCGGGACGAGGCCGGCTGCTGAACGAACTGCTGAAACCGGTGGTGTAGTTCAAACCTGGTTTGACCTGCAAGCTCTACTTCAAGCTTGCAGGTCTGATTGTTTACTGGCAGGCGAACTGAGTCGGAAGCTCGTATCCGTGCTCCTCGGTATCCCCCAGGTCGAGTCGAAGATTGTATTCGGCGCTCTTGCCAAACTTCGGGTGCATGAGGAAGAACCGCTGCGACGGATAGGACGAGTTGAAATACTCGCTCAGCGCGAAGTTGTCGATCCCAGGAAAAGCCCCGTTGATGATCACCTCACCCTTGGCGTGCGGAATTTGAATGGGCCGATGAAGGTGCCCCAGGCAGAAATAGTTGGGGGTGTCGCGGCCAGCGCGGGCAAAAAGTTGAGTGGTCGTGCTCACCATGCGGCCCATGCTGTGCGCCGGAAGCCCCAGGATTCGGTCCCCTCCGCGAAGGTTTTCACCGTGGCCGCAGTAGAAGCCGAAGCCCTGCACCTCAAAGGTCGAAAAAGGCTGCCAGTCGAGGGTCCACTTCACGTCCGGCAGGTCGCGGGTGAGGGCTTGCACGTAAAGGTAAAGCATCATGTCGAAGTTCGAGTTGCGGTTCTTCGACGGCATCTTGTGCTGGTTCTGCCAGCGGGGGTGATTGCCAACCACTCCGTAAAGCCGCAGCGGCGCGACGGTCGCCAGGTTGCGGAGAAACTGAGCAATGGCGTGCCCGCCTTGATAGAACTGGGCCAGCATCGTGTTGACCTGCCCGCTTTCTGCTGAATGCTGGAGCGCCCCGTCGAGCATGTCCCCCAGAATGGGGATGACGATTTCAGGCACCTCAGTTGTGGTGTGGTCGCGGATGATCGAAGCGATGGACCGCTCGAATCGGCGCAGCCGGCGAAGGAAGATCTCGAAGTTGTAGTTGCCAAGACCGAGAGTCTGGCCAGGGCTCACCACGGCGCCGATGTGGGTGTCCGAGAAAAGCGCCACGGCAGACTGGGGCGTCCCATGCTTCTCCTTGGGCAACTTGTGAAATGAGCCGGGAACCGGGCTGTAGGACTTCGGGGCCATTTCCAGCACCCGTTCAGTCAGCACCTCCTCGGCGGTTTTCGACTGGCGAGCTTCAACGAGCGCGGATTCCAACTCTCTCGCGCGCTTCCTCCAATACTGCACCAGGTCTTGGTTGGGGGCGTCGGTGCAAACAGGATTGGGCTTGACCGGCTTCTGCGTCCGCAGATGCCGCAACCGAGCCGTGATCGCCCGATAGGGCAGCCCCATCTCGCGGGCGATTTCATTCTGGCTTTTCCTCAAAGCCAGATGGAGTTTCAGTTGTGCGTCTAGTTCTTCGGTCCACTCAGTCTTCACTTTTTACCTCGTTTTTTCTTTTTGGTTTCAGGAGCTTCTGGCAAGGGTTCGAGTTTTTCTCGATCCTCTTGAAGCCCGACGAAAGTTCGATCAAAGTCTTGATATGCCTCTGCGGGGTTCCGGCCCACCCCGACGATCCGATTAGTGGCATCCAAGGGATCATTGTGGATCGCTGCCCACATTCCACCTTCGGTTCTGTATAATGCCGGTCGATGCACCCAGGACGGGAGTCGCATTTGCTGTGCTGCGAGCGTCTGAGCCTTCAGAAGCTCGTTGTTTTGAGCCAGATTGAGCGTAATGATTTGCTCCATCGTCTCATAACCCGCCACAGACCAGCGCGCGTCGTCGGAGAGAATCCGCATCAGCCGGTCACAGGTGCGAATGATCGTGTCTCCCACCATCGTCTTGACCTCCTCTGGAGCGTTTGATTCCTTCTGCACTCCTCCCCCGTCAGGAGGGGGGTCAAAATAGTTACGGAGCGTTGCCAGAGTGCCCAACAAAATCTCGACGTGCTCACGAGAGATGAGGGCCTTTGAGGTGATGTTTGTTTGAGGTCTCATCGCGGCACCCTCGTTAGACTCCGCGTCGCCCATCGCCACAGGTGTAACGCATCAATTGCATTGTCATCTAATCTCGCACCAGTGCGAAGGTCTGTCAAGTCCGAAGTGCTTTTTTTAAAAGCGAAGATTGAAGGACACCATTGCACCGCTGCGTTAGCCATGTGATACTTGAGGGCGCCCCCGCAACCCGTCGCAAACTGTTTCAGAGTGCCAACCGGAACACACTCAAGAACGATTCCCGGATAGCACCCGAAGACGATCCAAACGACGGCGCGCAAGCTGGACCAGAGTTGCACCTGTAAGGTGTAGGAGGCGAACTGCACATCCTCGAACACCACGCAATCCACCTTTTCGGGAAACTTCAACAACTCACTGTGAAGCCGGCGGATTCGCGGATCACAACGCCGGGTCATCCTGTTCCGCCCCCACTCCTTGATCTCTTTCTTCGTGGCAAGATCCCAGGTCCCCAATTCCGGCACTGCCGTCAGATATTCGACTTCTCCATAGGCCCAACCAGTTTTCGTGCCAAGATCAATTGCTAGAATCTTCATAAAGCCTGTGCTGCTCCAAAAGAGTGTTGCGAATCCGGCGAAGGATTCCACTCAGCACTACTTGCATGGCTGAGGGTCCAACACCGAACCGGACCCCAATCTGTTTGAGGTTCTCCCCCTTGAAGTAGTAGAGTTCGAGCACCTCACGGTCTCGCTTCGACAGGGTGTCCAAAAGCGGTTTGATCAATTCCATTCTCTCGTGGACCCGGACCTGCTGAAAAACAACCGGCTCCTCCACCTGTTGCTCAATCGGGACTTCACCCAGCGACACAATTTGAAAGTTTCGGACCTTCCGCTGGGGGATGGAAACCGTGTTTAACTCTCTCCAATGTCTGGACAACTCACCACGAAGATAGACCTTGGCATAAGCAAAGAAGCGAAGCGTCCCCGGCTTGAATATGGAAACGGCTCGCTTCATTGCTTGATAGGCTAGGCTCCGCAATTCGGTTTCTCCAAGCTGGTCTTTGCTGAGATAAACGAGATACTTGAGCGCCTCCGGGATGGATCGAAGAACCAGTTCCTCCGGCCCGTCTTTCTCAACCATCAGAAGCGCCTCTTCGGCTGGGGTAAGCTTTTTTTCCCGGTCGTCTTTCACAATTCTTTGAAATCCTCCCGGTCGAACACCCACAAACGAAGTTGAAAAGCCCCGGTCTCAACCCGGCATTTTACCGCCCCGCCTTTCAAAAGGGCTTCCATGAAGCGGCTATACTGTTCCAGCTTATATCCTCGGGTTATGGACTCGTTCAGGCAGTCCGACGCAATGCCGCGAAGCATGTCGGTCGTGGTCCCCTTCCACACTCGTTTTTCTTTGTTGCTCGCAAAGTAATCCAGCAAGAATCGAATCAAGGTTTCCTTGAAGAGGGCCGATTGACTGCCTTGGTTCGCCGTTTCCATGATCGACGCCTCATGGTAAGACGCATAGCCGAATCGCCCGTCCACCAGGACACTTTCAGGCGGAGTCCAGGCAACGAGCCAGCGAAGGAAGTAGGGTAGTTCCGCTTGGATGATCTTGATCAACTCGAAACGCGGTGGGAAGGGGATGGATTTCTTTTTCTCGATCATCCGATAGAAATTCACCTTGTCGAGAATGCCCGTATCAAGCGCGGGCAGCATCCGGCGGCTGGAAACATCGAGGTTCAACGTAACAATCACCCGGCCACACCAGTTCACCATGCCGGCGGAGTGGAACTTCTTGTTATACCGGAAGGAGCCGTTGGCTGCCAGTTTTTTCAGAACAGCGGTATATCGCGCATGGGATGCCTCGGACCCGGCAGTGGTTTCATCGTCGATGGACCACACAGCCGCGTCAAAAAAATCACTGGTGAAGATGTCCTTCCCCAGGAGGAAGTCAGACCCGTCGGTTATCCCCCCAAGAGAGTAGCCGACGATTTGCCGGTTGAGCAACGTTTTGCCGACGTTGACCTCGCCGGCCAGGAAGAGGATCTGACCCGGTTGTGGCTCGCCCTCCAACGCATTCACGTAAGCATAGCGATACCAGGCCAAAAAATGGCTTAGTTGGGGCTCCACCGGATCGAATAACTGCCCGATGAACTTCGACAGAAACGGAAACTTTCCGCTTTCGCCCCATTCTGTGGATTCCGTTGCGGGCCTGACAATTTCGCCGACCCAGGTGTTCACCCAGGGTTGCCGGTTGACCTCGATATACCCCTGCGGCTTGTAAAGGAAAGGCAGCCCACCATTCACGCGCCCATAGTCCCGAATATGTTGCATGGCCCGCTGCATTGGCGAGGAGCCGAGTTTGTCCGACTTTGCGCTTACCCCACAGTTAATGAGCATGTGCTGTTGAAGGTCAAAACTGCTCTCATCCTTGAACCGGTTGAACCTTGGATTGACCCGCCAGTAGTTTCGACCATCGAAAAAGATGTCCTTTGTTGCTTCCGAAATAGAATCGGTTTCGTAAGTCTTGACCCATTCGGCCCCCAGGATCTCCGGCCAGGTGTAGAAAACCTTGGTCGCGTGCGCGGAGAAGGTGAGCATCCCGGTCTTCTTGACGATGGCTGACATCGGCGACGTGCTTCCGGGCACCCAGAAGGACGGCCCTTGCGACTCTTCGTCAAAGCTCGCCGGCCAGTTAAGCCCCGGAAACAGTTCTTGCAGCCGCTTCTCCACAACGGCCAGCGGAATCTCCAAGCCTTCTTTGACCTCTTTGAAGTTGTATTCGCGACACCATTCAACTGTTCGGGCCTGCACCTCATTGGCTCTGACCGGAGCGGCTCCCGTAGGGCGCCAGACAGCCCCGTTGCAATAGAGGCGACATGGATCTTCGCAGGCTCCTGCGTCGATGCCCGGTAACAGATCCCACTTTAACCACTTGCGGGCCTTCTGAAAGATGAAAGTGGCGTGCTCCAGCGAATTGGCGAGAAAGGGTTGCTCTAACACCCACACCAAACGAAAGTTTCCGCCAAGGGATCTTTCCACGTAGGAGGGGGCAATGGGAAACCGCAACACAGCGGCATCAATGCGGTCGTCGTCGATTTCCAAGTCGAAGTCCACCACGAACCCATGAATCAGGCGCGGCGGGTTGTCCTTTCCAGGCCGGGCCGTGGACATGATGGCTTCGACGGACGTGTAGAACTGCCAGCGTGTCGCGATGTTTCTGTAGAATTCTTGACGACTTACCTTGTCTTTTCGGATTTGCTCGGCGGGGACATCCTTTTTCTCCGGTGCAAACGCCCAAGGATCGACAGGCTGCGTTTGCTGGGCGGTGAGGTTGGCGACAGCGTAGAACATCTTCCCTTAGATACAACGGCTCGTGGCGCTTGTCAAGCTATTTGACGTAGTGATCCACCTCTTTCGCCTCGGCACTGATCGGGCATCCCGGCAGCCAGGCAGGACATTCAGACATCACTCGCTCCACGTCTTTCGCGTTTACATCTTGATCCACCTCAAGGACCGCCTCATCGTGGGCAGAAAACAGGTTGCTGCCGGCGCCAAAGGTGTTTTCAAGATTGACGATGTGCTCCCCGAATACGTCGCGCGCGACGGCTTGTGTGATGTTTTCCGTGAGTTTCCCACCATAGGTCTTCTTGCGGACTCCGCCGATGCCGACGGTGATCACCGACTTTAACCGGGGCTTGCCGTCGGCTCCCACTACAGGTCGCTTCTCGAAGCGAACTCGCTCATAGGTCATGGTTCGACCGTTGGGCAGGCCCATCTCGAAATTCGCCCCGACTGATCGACGGAGGGCCTCATCCAACCCTCCCCACAACGCCACGGTCTTTGGATTGGAAGCCCGGAAAGCGTTTACACACTCTCGACTGAACGTCCCATAACCGGAAACCTTGGAAACCTCCTTGGTTATCGGGTCCGTTTGATCGACCCATTCGGGATCGTCCTTGGTGATGTCGATTCCGGCCATGTCTAGGGCAACCGTGATGAACTTTTCCCAACCGCAGCCGTATCCCAGGCCCAGCACGCGAGATTTGGCGAGGGCATACCGGGTGGGGTCTTCCTTCTTCAGCACTCCCCCAGCCCAACTCATTGTGCTGCGCGCGTGCGCTTCATAGATCGACATCCCGCCGGCCAGAAGCTTGAGAGTCGCCCAGTCGCCGGACAGCCATGCCAGGACGCGGGGCTCGATTTGCGAAAGGTCCGACACGATCATTTTCTTCCCAGGTCGTGGAAGAATCAGGCTCCGCATGTCAACGGCCCATCGCACCCAATTCGGAGCCTTGCCGGTCGCGTGGAATTGAGCAAATGCGGCATCAACCTTTAGATTGTTGTCTTCGATCAAATCGTCTGTCCGAATCAACAGCGGGCGCTTGCGCGGATTCTGCATGTTGAACTTGCCCTCCCCCGACCAGCGTCCAGTGTGCGCCCCGAAATACTTCAGACCGAAAGGCATGGTTCCGTCCTCTCGAAGCCGCGCCTTCATTACCTCGAAGCCCTTGAAAAGCTTGTTGATGGACCTCCAGGAGGTCAACGCTTTGATCCACTTGTAGTGGGGGCTGAATTGGGTTTCCCAGGTCTCGTAAGCCTCCTCATCCTCCGACTTTACCGGCGGACACGGAATACCCGAACGGCGGCACTGTTCGGCAATACACTTAGTTGACGTGGGTTTTCCGGTAAGCTCTGCATCTTCGGAATCTTCCTCGGAATCTATGACCCAGGGAATCAAGGCTTCAATCCGATGTAGGGCTTCGTGCGTGATTAGCAGATATTCGTTTAACAGCTTCACGTCAATCTGCACTCCGCGCATTCCCTGATCACGAGTAATTCGAGAAAGGCGCTGTTCGGTCGCGGGCCACTTATCCCCGAACTTGTCGAAAAGTTGCCAGCATCTAAGCGCGTCGCTGCGCGCATAATCGAGCATCGCGGCACGATCCGCCGCAGGAAAATCGGCCCAGTGCTTTCCGTTGGCATCTTCGCGAACCTGCTTGCTCAGCTTGATCTTTAGCAGGTGCTCCGCCGCATCCGCGAGAGACCGGCGGTTGCACAAGTAGGCCGACATATCGGCGGTGCAGATCCACTCGGCAGGTTCCACGTCGGCGGGCACCATGCCACGGCGCTTCATCTCGTTGAAAACGGTCTGATCAAAGTAAGCATTGTGCGCCAGGAGCCGCCTGCCGTGAATCGCGCGCCAGTTGAAGTCTTTGCACTCCCCGGCCCAGGCTTCTTCGCCGTCACACACTGAGACAAGATACGGATCGAAAAGCGGATGCCGGCAATATTGCTCAGCAATCATCGTCTTCAAACCATACTTGAGCTTTCGGTAATAGAAAGTCTCAAAGTCGAGAGAGATTACGTTTGACATCGTTCCTCCAGAGCTTCGACCTTAGCCTGAAGTCCCTCCAGCATGTTATTCTTTTCTTGAAGCGTTTCCTCATACTCGGCCATTTTTTGGCAGACCGGGCATCGTCCGCATTCATAGCAGACTTCTTCGTGACCAAAGGAACAGAGATTCATAGCTACCTCGTATTCTGAAGGGTGCAGCCAACGCTGGGTTGGCGCATGACCTTGTTTTGAATGATCCGGGCTATGGCGGCATCAAACTCGGCCCGAACCTTCTCCAGCAAGTCCCCAGTCACGAAAACGACCCCTTCATCGGGAGCGACTCGCTCAGAAGACATCGGGCACTTGTTGCGAAGCTCCCGGACCATCGCCTCAACGTCCGCCTCAACCTCATCGAAAAAGGCGGTGCCGACACGGGTGAACTTGCCGGCACGCCGCTCGGCAGAGCATTTCAGGGCGTGCGCCTTCACGGCGCTGCGGTTCATTATGCGCGGTCCCGACTCCAACAGAACAATGGGTTCGTCTTTCATTCATCACCCCCAGCGTCTTCGGGATTCTCAACCGGCGGTGCGGCCAGTTTCATCTCGCCGTGCTTCGGGCAGTGTGGCGCTCCTACGGAGTCGATCCACTTCTGAGTAAGCCGGCAGGTGAAGCCGCACTCCTCGCACTCCGCCTTGATCATCCGAGTGGTCTGCTTTTTCTTCGGAGACTTGGACTTGTCAAGCCGGGAATGGGGGTAGATCCCCAGGTCTTCAGCCCAGCCTTTGATTGCCTCGCATAGCACCTCTCCGGCAATGGTGTGGGTCATCTTCCCTTCCAATCCCGCCGCCTTGGCGATGGACTTGAACGGATTCTTGTGCCCACAATCAAGATGCCCGTTGGCGTAGCAGATCTGATGCACCACTTCATGGACCAACACTGCCAGAACCCCGCCAGGACCGGCGGTCTCGGCCAAGAATGGCGAGATGAAGACCTGTCCAATCCCGTCCTCGGCAGCAATTGGTTTCCAGGCTTCTCCCAGGCATCGGGACTTTTCCGATAGGGCCTTTGAGGAAGGCCAGCCACAGGTGACACGCATGTTTGGCAGAGCGTGTCCGCCGTGCGCTTTGAACCAGTCTTTGAAGTGAACGAGGGCGGCAATCAGCCACTCCTCACGAGTTTTGTATTTTTCAATCATCGACATAAGATACACCAAGCAGAAGGTTTGTCAAATTTTTTCTTCCTGGTAGTGGGCCAGGGAACCTCCATGTTCCCAGGCTTGGTGGGGTAGGCTACTCGCCTTCGGCGACTGAGTTCACAGTCTCTTCCGACGCTGATCCGGGCGTGGTCAGCAAGTCCGAGACAAACTTGAAGATCTCATCGTTCGACTTCTCGACCGGGACGCAAATCGGGATGAACGAGGAGTTGGTTCCGAATGACTCCAGCCGAGTTGTGATCGCGAACACATACGAGGGATACCCCCTCGCTTTCAGGCAACCGATCTTGCGCTGAGTGAAGAAAACCTTCTTCGCGGCTGCGGTGTAGATGGTGCCCTTCATGGCCCACAAGGCAAGCGCATACTTCTTGCTCGTGATGTCGAATGTGAACACCGTGCCATCGTCGGCCACGTCTTCCGGCTTCTCCACGAGAACCACTGCGTCCGCCAGACACTCGAACCGCTTCATGCCATCCTTTTCTTTCGCCTTCCACTCCTTGTAGTCAAGCGTTCCGCCGGCTGCCCGGACCTCATCCTCAGTGTTGACGATCTGGCCGCGTCCACCGCCAACGACTTTTTCCACGAACCGAGTCGGACGGAAACCGAGCACGATAACCCGCGCCGGCTTCGACCCAGGCTTCTCGATGTTTCCGGTCTTGGGATTGACGATAGGCATCGTGTAGATCACGAGGTTCTGCCCCAGAACGAGCGCCCCGTGAGCGAATATGGTGCTCAGCGGCCCGATGTTCTGCACGAGGTTGATTCTCGGCAGCATGATGTCCGCGAAATCCGGCAGATAGTCACCAAGAAGGCTGCCGTCATTCTTTGCTGGCAATCCCGCCTTGGGCACCACAGCAGGCAACGCTGCCGCCGGGGTAGCCGCCGGGGTAGCCGCCGGGGTAGCCGCCGGGGTCACTGAAGTTTCCACCACCTCCGCCTCCATCACTGGAGCGGAGCCGTTTTTCGGACCAAACTCTACTTTCATCGTTTTACCTTTTAACTATTCGTCGCTTTCAATTTTTCCTTCCTGCGAGGCGACTGCTCGCAAGAAAGAATACGGTTGGCCCTTTACTACCGCACCGCTGTCTTCCAGGGCCTTTTTGAAAAGCTCCACGGTGTCTTTCTTTGCTCCACGCGGAGCCTTCTCGCTGATTTTCTTCTCCACCTTCCCAAAAGCCGGAGGGTCCACCATCGCCTCATATTCAGCCTCTGTCAAGTGCTGAAGCGTAAGAATCTTGAACTTAGCTTTGTCTGCTACTTCCCGATCTGACCGACTCGCAAGACGATACCCGGTCGGTATTGGACAGCCTCCTCGCAGAGTTCGATCTGTCGTTTGACGCCGAAACGCGCCGGCCCAGACCTCCACCACTGCGGCTAATCGTAGTCCCGCCGAGGCATTGGCCGGATCAAGAACGGAAGTTGGAGTAATCGTTTCGGGAACTTCCAGCGGATAGAATTTCCTCCCGATTGTGCACACCGCTGCCGTCACCTTGGGACACTTCCCAACGTTGCCACAGAAAAGACAAGCCGGAACCAAAGGACGCGCAGAAGCAAAGTCGCCTTGCTGCCGGGCCGTCTTCGCATTTTCCACCACGGTCAAAACACGCAGATAGAGGGCCGGCACTTGGTCGCGCCGCCAGGTCGCCATGCTGATCAAATTCAGCACAGGCTGCTTGAAATAGAAGGTGATCTCCGCAAGAGTCGGCACCTTGCGAAACAACCCCAGAGCGTAGGCGATGCCCTGCAAGTTGTTCTCCGCCGCTTCGACCGGCCATTGGCCAAACTTCCAATCGAACATCTTCGCCCGCGTGCGGGTGTGGTCGATCAATGCCCGGTCGCAATAGCCGCCGGAGGTTCCTTTGAAAAGGGTGTCTCCCACCAGCACCGCTGAACCATCAACGGGCAGGTATTCTTCGACGATCTCTTCGATCAATGGAGTGTTTGCCTCCACCTCGTCGCCATACACGTCTGGGTGATCCTGATATTGCATTGCCAGGCGTTCGCAGGTTTCCGCCATAGCCCGGTTCCGGGCTTCCTCATAGAGCCCTTTGTGCCGCTCGTAGAAGTCCATGCACTCTGCCGCGTGTGTGGCTTCATCATCACTGAGCGCGTGATCATCTTCGCGAGTCTCGGTGACGGCGTGCTGCCGGGTGCCGATGAGGGCCTTTTCATGGACTGGTCCACCTCGCTCGACGTAGCAAGGACACGCCTCCAAAAACTGGAGTTTGCTCGGTGAAAACGGATGATGAAGCCGTTCCTGTTTCTGTTCAACTGTATTACTCATAGCTTTATTAGTTCATCAAGAGGATGATCCAGAAAATCACTGCCGCGAATAGTAACCCACCCAGGGCAGCAATGGCGATGAAGGTTAAGAACACGGTGCCCCCTTCGGTTTCTCGTCGTTCTCGACAGTCTTCTTGTAAAGGTGCCCGCTGGCGGTGTGAAAAATCACAATGCCCTCTGGGTTCATGTAACCGGGCGCCGCGACGCTGCCATCAAGGCGCAAACATTCCAAATTATCCCGCACGGCGTCCGTGTAGAACGCGTCGTGATAGAGCACCGGGACAACTTCGCAGCCCAGCGGCGGCGGAACCCAGGGCGGAACCTCAACCGGCTTTCCCTTGTCCATCTTGTCCGCGTTGAGTTTTTTGTAAACCGACTGATCCCAGCGAGACACGTTGAAGAGCGAGAATTGCCGGTCAGCCAATCCGTAATTGCGATTGATGCCCTTCCCCCACCACTCGCCGAAATGCCGGCCAGGGCCGAGGTGAACCAAGTCGGAGGCGTGCTCTTTGACCCAGGCCGCAAAGCCGTAGTTGTCGGCGTCGGGCGTGATGAACCGTGTGCGGCTTTGCGCCGCAACGAAGCGCCCCTCCACCTCCCCAAGAAAAGGAAATCCAACACCCGGCATACCGCAGGCTTTCATGGGTTCGGCTGGGTCGTTGGCAGCAGCGTCCCACACCACAACGCAGGCGTTGGTGCCGTCGATTTTCTCCGTGATGATGATGTCCCGGCTGAACCGGGGAATCTTCGGGAATGGGGCGAATTCAGTGAGCGGTGTCGGGGTTTGCATAGGTTGGCTCCTTGTGGTTTTCAGTGATCGGGTTTGGGTTGGTGGTTTCCTCTGCCGGAAGGTGCGCAACGTGACTCGGGTCGATGTTCGGGTCCACCTCACGAAGCAGCCCAGTGAAGATCTTCGACATGTAACCTTCGTCGAGCTTTCGGGCGTTCCACTCTTCCTTGGTCGGCTCGTAAGCCCCACAAAGACGTGCAATGACCCGCCCCAGGCTGTCCAGGGGAATCCGGTAGCCTTTCTGGTAGAACTTCAGCACCCGCAGCATCGAGCCGCCGGCATCCTCGTTCCGAATTGGTGACGTGTAAACGATACGTTTCGCCGCGAGGTCCGGGTAAAACCGGTCGTGACAGAGAGATCTCCAATTTCCATTCTCCCGCTCGTGCCAGAACACCGCCTTGGCAACAGTGAAGTCGAAACTGTCGATGATGTCCTCCGGGTAACGGTAAGTCCACCGGTGAATGATCTGGACCACCGGATGGAAACAGGTCAAGGTGTAGGCGTTATCCGTAATGTGGATTCGAGCCGTCACAGCCTTATCTTCCTCGGCTTTCTTGGCCAGATCGTCCGCAGAAGCGATTGGGCGATAGCCGAGGCGCAGCCGGACCAGAAGCTCCGCGAGTGCATAAGCATCATCCTTTGACTGGGTGAAAACGTCAACGTCGCTGATGTCCTCCCTCGCAATTGATGCGCGAAGGAATCCCCCGCCGACAACCACTCTAGGCCCCCATTGCTTCATCACTTGAAGCAGCACCTTCGGGCACCGAAGCAGGGCGAATTGAAGATCGTGATGGAGTAGAATGTTCATGGGAGTGAAAGGTAGCCACGATACCAGGCGCGACGAGTCGAACCAGGAAGGGCTTTGAAAAGCCGGTTGAACTCGATTGCCGCCAGGGAGGCCAAGAGCCTCTTCAGCCGCTTCGGTGAACGATTGTGGCGCTTGGGCGCCACTTCGAGAAGTCGTAGAGTTAAGCTCATGTCAGTTCTCCCTCGATTGCTTTGCTCCCGCCATGTCGCCCCGGCGATACCGGCGCCCCGCTTCGTCCAACACGTTGAACCGGGTGATCGACGACTTACTGCCATCCGGCGCGGTGTTCTTGAAGACCTTCATTTCCAGATTCTTCTTGATCGAGACGCTGTGTCCGTCCTTGCAAACCGGCTCCGATTCCTTTCTCCGACGAGTGTTCTTGTTCATTTGTTCAGTTTTTCTTTTGTTGTTACTACCTGGTAATGCCGCCGGGTTTGACGGCACTGATCGTTCACGACATCACTGCCTTCCGCAGTTTGTCTCTCGCGGGTTCCCCCGTCGGCTTCCAGCCGTGTTCGACCGCATTCAGCAGCCGCTTCTGGCTCTCGGCGTTTGCCTTCGTGGACCCCTTGGACTTCACCCCTCCGGGAGTGCTCACCCGATACTTGCCGCCCTTCGTTTTTCTGACTTTCACTGGCATATTTGTCCCACTTCACTTTGTTGGCTGGGCCGGGCGGGGATCACACCCGCATCTAATCACCGGTTACAGCAGCGATCCGCTCTAGTTCGTTGAGCTACCGGCCCGTCTCATTACGCGCCCAACTTCGTCCACCCTTCAACCTTTGTCAAACGCAATTTTTCAGGTAGTAGATCGGCATCTGTCAAAGATTCGAGATTGTTAAGTTTGCCTTGGAGTGCCTGGAAGATGCCGGTCTCTACCGTCCCCGCTGCAAGGAGCACCCGATAAAAGCATCTCGATTTGCCGCCGTCCCGATGCAGCCGGCCAAACACCTGAACGGTATCCGTGGCACTGACTGACGGGAACACCAGGCCGACGCGCGGAAACTCTCCACGAATGTCGTGCAGGTTGCAGGCAACTCCGCCGGCCTTGCTGTTCACCACAACATAACGACTGGCGTCGGATTGAAATCGGTCGATCTGAATCTGTCGTTTTTCCGGCGCGCCGGTTTGGGTTCCGTCGATGAAGCAATCACATCCGAGCCGGCGACGGAGTTCTTCAAGGGCGGACTTGAAGTTGACGAAGAGCGCAACTGAATAGCCTTTGTCCACGAAGTCTCGCGCCAGTTCGACAGCGACAGGCACCTTGAGGAGTTCGATCTTTTCACGCGCGCGGAGGATCGTGGTGAGCGGATTGTCAGGCGCCACGTCACATCTTGCACGGTCTTTAAGCTGGTCCAGGGCAACCGCCATGTCATGGTAAAGCTGGTCGATTCGTTTGTTTTCTTCGAGGTCATAAAGTTCTGCTGTGATGTCGCGCTCAGGAAAACCAGGGATCTCATCGGTGCGAACGCGGACGCCAAAGGCCGGGATGACCCTGTTTCGGATCTGCGCCATTGTGGCGAGTTGGGTTTCACGGCTTCCGAAAAAGTGCCAGCCACGAAACTGCGGGTGGGGCCGGCAATGGTGCTGACGAGCCCAGGCCGCAAATCCTTTCGGGCCTGCCAGCGTATGGAGTCCCAGGGCGTAGCCGAGGGCCTTGAAGTGAAGCGGCGAGGTGCCCGGAGTGGCGGACAGCCCCAGCACCCGGAGGCCCTGCCGCCGCGCAGCAATCAGCATGTCCGCATTCAGCGAGTCTGTGGCGGAACACCGATGCACCTCGTCAAAGATCACCAGCTTGACCTCCGGGTTGAAAATGAACTGACCATAGTCCCACAATCGCTTTTTCGTTTCGACGCAGTGGATTCCTCGCGGATGGCAGTAGCAGGGAACGAAGTTGTCGAAATCCACCTCACGCTGACAGGATTGGCATTTGAAGAACTCCTCAGATCGCCGGCCTGCCGGAGGCGGGTTCGACCAGCGTCCGAAGGGCGAGGTGCCTGCCCGCAGCTTCTCGTAGCCGACCACAGAAAGCGAATCGTCAAAATGCGCCGCTGCCCGTTCCCAGGAGGTCAAGGCAATCTTAGGCGCAACCACGAGAGTCGGTAATTGCAGACAAGCGGCAGCCGCCGCAGCAACGTAAGTTTTCCCAACACCAGTGTCGCTCCAGTCCACGCAGTTCACGCCACGACGAAGAAGCCCTTCGAGATGAAGGGCCGGAAGCCGTTGGTGCAGCCGTAGCTTGCCCCAGATGTTAGCGGGAGGGTTCACCGCATTGATAGAGCCATTGAATCGCTTCCGGGTTGTCCATGAAAAACTTGAGAAGTGCCCCAGGAAGCAAGGTCGCAATGTCCTCTTCCTTCAGCTTGTTATTCCAACTGTAGGCGCAAAACATGGCGTGAATCACCTCATGCAAGAAAATATCCGCCAGAAACCCAAGAGGAAGTTTACTCCACAGAACAATCACCTGTTTCTGGTTGTGACAGTAGCCGTTCGCTTGCTTTCCACGAACGTAGATTTTCTTGGAACGCACCTTCACCCTGTAGAGGAGATGCCCCACTCGAACATGTGCTGGCCGCTTCATCGTCTCTTTCCTTTCGGGTATTTCACCTCCACCACTCGCACCCGCACAAGCCCCACATTGCACATCGCAAACTTCTCAAAGGCTGCCCGGCTCAAATCAATCTGCCGGGTGCCGAGTAGCCGCTTCGCCGGGCCACGATCTGTCACCGTAACAACGCAAGACACCCACCGGCTGTTGTGGCCAGGGCCGTCCAGGGTCAACTTTGTTCCCAGCGGATAGTCCCAGGAGGCGCACGTCATCGCATTCGGGCGATAGGATCGCCGATTCGCCATTGCTTTACCCGCCAGATCGTCAGAATAGAAGCTGGCCGTGAGGAAAACTGCCACGAAGACGGCGTTCATAAACCACTATGTTCTACTCTTTCAATCGCCTCTTGAATAATCGGATGATCCAATGAAGGAAGCCGACGGTCGAAGTCTTGACAAAACCAAGTGCGAATTCCAATCTCCCCCTTGATCAACCCTACTTCAAAGGGTGACGCCTTGATTACGCGATACCCTAGCTTTTCCGCTTCTTGAATGGTCATGCGTCCCTCCAGTTTCCACGATAGCTCCCCACGATGTCCCGCCGCGCATACCGATGAAAAACCAGCGGAGTGCCAGCAAGCTCTTGATAGAACGAATCAACCAGGTGGGACACGCAGGAATCAATGCAGTGGATCTCTTTCGCCATCGCGATTGCAGTCAGGTAGTTCCAAAGTGGGGAATACGAAAACTGGACTGGCTTCACCATCAGCCCCTTCGGTAGCCGGCTGCGGTCGATCCGGTAGCCCCTCCGAACGTCCTCATGGATGAGCACAAAGTTACGCTTGATCCCCCATTCTTTCGGAACCCACCGCTCTGGCAACTTGAACTTTTCCCAGCGCGTCTCATAGGACAGCCCGGCCTGATAGTAGAAAGACAACACCCAGTTGGCGTGATCAAAATTCTTGCCAGCGAACCCAAGCACGAGTGCCCCTGGATTGTCCGGGATCAGGTAATTCGCGGCGTTGAATCCGGTGAACTGCGCCGGGACCGGGAAAACCTTCACCTGCGGAAGATCCTCAAACATACTGGAGACTGATTTATAGAAGTAGCCGTGACAGGGCCAGCGCACTTCATCCTGCTCAGCCAAGGTTCGCACCAGGCCATTGCAAATGATGGCGTCTCCCAGGCCCATGTGTGGAATGACCAACCTCATTTCTAAATACAGGCTGCCAATGAAGAAAGATCAAAAAAGACTGGGATACCGTGTGCCGCAGCAAACTCGATCTCCCCCTTGGTGCCTTTCGAGTTTTCCCAGCCAGGCACCACCAACACCGCGTCGCATCGCTTCACTTGCTCAAGATCCCCCTCCAGCCACACGTCGTCTGGAAGGACACCTTGAAAATGGGCTGTGTTCAAATGCGGACAGATGCACGAGGCGCCGAGCCGCCAGACTTCGAGGGCCAGGGCCTCGGCGCGGCGAATGTTTTCGGCGATGGCCCAGTGATTCGGCCCACGGAAGGGGCCGGCAACATAGACGAGCTTCATATCAGTGTTCAGCTTTGACGGTGCGGAGAAAGTCTGAAACCGTGTGGACCCGCGTGCTCATCGGCGGCGCCGCAGGATCACTCCAGACGACGTGGAATCGCGTGCTTCCGAGGCCGGAGATCTTCTTGTGAACGTCGGCATCGAGGTGAATGGCAAACTGCTCGCTGTAGTTCCGCACCTCCGGCGAAGTGAGAGTCAACTTCTCGACGGCGAGGCGCTGTTCCCAGGTTTTCGGAGAACAGAGAATGTGCCAGTGGCGCCACCCCAACTCCCGGAGTCGATTGTATTCGTCCACGAATCGAACGTTGGAGATTGCCACCCGCTGCGTCGGGTTGGCCTTTCGCCATTCCGTCACGCGGGCAACGCAAGAGTTGAGCCAGATGCCCTCGGCTTTGCCATAGTTTTCCCAGTCTGTCAGAGGGTCGTTCAGTTGCTTTCCTCGGCCCAGCGCCCGGACCAACTGAATGAACACCGCGCGCTCTGTCGTGAGCGGATATTCGCTGTTGACCGTTCCACGCCCCCACTGCCCCGCCTTCTGTAAGAACTGCCGGACTCCCGGAACCGTCTTGTCGGAAGTGCCGAACAAAAAATTCGACAGGAGGTAGAGCGGGTCTGCAAAACCAAAGATCTTGCAGCCGGCCACAGAGGCACAGAAATCCTTTCCAGCTTTCATTCTGCCGGTGAAGAAAAGCGTGGCACCATCAGGAACTACCAGATCCTCGACGGGTTCCGGCGCCTTGCTCACAGGCACCGAAGGCGGCGGGTTGCTTCCCAGGGCACCCGCTGGAAGCTTGGTCTCTTGAGCCTCCGTTGCGGGAGGTTGCCCTACCCCGCCCCATTGATTCATTTCTTTGGCGAGCCGCTCTAACATTTTGCTTTCAGCGGCAAGGTTTGCTTTCACCAGAGGAACCTCCGGCTTCAGGTCGAGTTTCGTCGGTGTGTCTTTCATAAGGTCCGTGGTTTGTGACGTGTTCAGGTTGTCGGATTTCAGTAGGCTGCTCTTCTTCCAGGAACGCCAGGAAGGCCAGCATCCATTGACGATGTTTAAGCGTCTCGCGGTTAGCTTTTTTGGTCTTTGCATTCATTCCCGGCCTGCCCTTCTTCTGGCTTGCCAACGTTGCAGATTTCATCAGCAACACCAGCCGGAAATACCCCGCCCTCCAAAAGTGTGGTATATGGAGTTATTCTCATCGCTTTTATCACCCCACAGAGCAATGCCTTTTGGGACGCCGTTGGCCGAGAGATGAAAACCGATTGCCAGGGCCAGACCCAGGCATTCTTTGCAGGGTTGATTGCGACTCGACAGAAGTCCAATTTGAAGACGGGTTGCTTCCACCCTTCGATGAAAAGCTCCTGCTGCTTCTTCAGTGCCCAAAAGCGCACCCGCTTACGCGGCGTGGCTCGAAGGCGCTTCGTCACAGTCGGAGGCTGAGCCGGTTCAGATTTGTTAAGCTTGGCCTCGTCGGCCAGCAACTCGTTGTATTGTTTGTCGTCCATAGTTCAGTATTTGAAAATCAGGAAAAGGATGAGTAGCACCAACCAAAACAGCCCCAGCCCTGCGACTGGAATCCACATAGGCGCCATCACCCACCACCAGGACCAGTTGACTACGCCGCACAGCTTCAGGACGATGAACGCCAGAAGCAGCAGCCCGCCAAAACCCACTCCACCAGATGATTTCGAGTCCATAAGTCAGTTTCCCGTCGGGATTTCTTCGATTCTACTGTCGATCTCCTGTGCGCACCCGTTACGCAGGATCGAAAAGTTCTTGGCGCGCTCCTCCAGCATTTGCTGAAGCTTCGGAGATTTCGCTTCTCCAGCCAGGCGGTCACACCGCGCGCCCCGTTTCAGGGCTCGGTGATACCACTTGCGAAGCTGAAAGACCGTGGCACGGCTCAACCGCTCCATCAGGTTCACCTCCGGGTGTTTCTTCTGACATTGCGACTGGACCTCGTAGCCGTCCGGCTTGCGGACGACAGGCAGCCCGTGCGACTGAAGGACGGTCCACCGGGCAGTCAGCAGCCGCTTGCGAAAGGTGCTGGTCATTTTCTGTTTCCGGTTCAGCAACATCGCTGTTGCTATCTCAGCCGGCGGGAGGTTCGGTATTTGCTCGTGCATACGTTTAAACGTTTCGGTTTTGCTTGCGGAGCCGGCATTGCGCACACCGGCAATTGTTGGTTTTCAAAATCGTCTGCGGCGGCACTGGTGGCGCCGGGCGGCTGGCAGCTTTGCACAGTGCCAACCCCAGGGCAATCCCAAACAGCCCAAGTGCTGCGAGCCCCATCAAAATCAGTCCGGTCGTCATTCTCCGCTCCTTGGCCACGTCCATCGCCAGACGATGATCACAATCACCGCCAAAGTGAGGGAAAGTATAGCCTTGATGAGTTCCATATCAGTGAATCACGATCTTCGGAGCCGGCCCGTAGTGCTTCACCCGCCGGCCAGGGCCAGCCGATTCAAAGCCGTCAATGGACGCCGGCCAGTTGATCTCATTGAAGTTATGCGTAAAGGCGCGCTTGTTGCTCGTTCGATCCGCGCTGCCCTTTCCGCAACCGTGCGAGGTCAGCAAGTCACGCTGGCCCTGATACCGATTCGATGGAAGCATTGTCTTCAGCTTTCTCAATTGTCCAGCCCCACTTCTCGTGCTTCTGCAAATCTGAAAATCGACGCCCACGCCAGGGGGCCAGGATCGGCGCGGTCCCGATGATCAGACCATCTGCCACTGCTACTCCAGCAGCGAAAAACTTGCCCATGAGGGCTCCGCGAACTTGATACACCTGTTCCACTACAGGGCCTTCTCTTGTGTAGCAGCCGTCACAGCCGACAGCACACTTCGCTGCACGATGTCAGTGCAGAGCCGGACGAATGGCGCCACTCGCGTTTCCATCGCCAGCCACGTTTGCAGAAGCTCGTAGGCGTTGGCAGACACGCCTGCCGAGATGGCGCTGGCAAGCGCCGCCATCTCTTCATTCCGGCCAGGCACCAAGATTTTTGTCTCTCGGAGTTCGTGGAGCCGTTTGCACGCCTGCACCAACTCAACTGCCGTTTTCACCTGCATCCCTCGCGGGGCCGTTTCTGTTTTCAGTTCTTCGCTCATATTGCCTCAAATTCTCACATCATCGAAAGGTTGTCAAGCCAATTCTTCAAGACCGTGCTTGGCTGATTTCATCCGAGAAAGTGGCCCCTTGTAGCTGCCACGCATCTTTACAGGACGGTAGAAAAGCGGGCTCCCAGCCGGAGACCAACACCCATGAAACCACTCAAGAGCCCTTCGGAATTTTTCCTCCACCTGCCACAGATGGGATCTGGCTTCGCGCGCTGCCTCAAAATGCGAATGAACGTAGCAATCAAAATCTGCGGCCCTTCGTCCAGCTTTGGAATGTTTAAAAACCTTGCGCGCCGAGACATTTTCACGAGACCCCCTGAACACCACGCAATAAAAAGGTGAGTCCGGGCTTATCACGAACGAGGCATCCATTTCCCTCGCGGGATGATACCAGTCGATGCGACCGGTTTTCACTCCCAGCTTGGTGATACACCAAACCCGCTCCCCAAACTTGAAAGGCCAGAACCTCTTTGGAAGTGAGTTGTAGATGTCTATCGGTTTGGATGGATTAAATCTCTTTTTCATGCGACCTCCTCGAAATATTGGATCGGAATGTGGACCATTTCCTCCACGTCGTTTTGGACTCCGCCACGGTCCCAGCGTCCGCTGCGTTCGACGCGCAGCCCGTTCAACCGTTCGCCGTTCAGCCGGACCATGAAAACATGGCCTCCCGTCACCTTCACCACGAAGAAAAACAAAGCGTTCAGCTTTTTCGCTTCGATTGCGCAGCGCATCATCTTCGACCTGCTGACGTGGATTGTGGGATACTGGCCCCAGTTCATCCGACGCTCCTTCACCTCGGCGATTGCGTGGAGCACCTCGGACGCGCCGCCCCGATACAGTAAAAGGTCGAAGCACTCAAACGGCTCAGCCAAAACAGCCCGCCAGCCATACTTCCTCTTGAGGTGTGCGGCAACTGACTGTTCGACCTCCGTTGCGTGCTTCGTGTGAAAATTCTGGTGCATGGTTTTAATGGTGCGGCTGAATGGTGCGACTGTATGCCCTCAGCCGGCTCCAAGATTCGGCGGTGCGATTGAGTGACTGCCGAAGGGTTGCCGCGACGCAATATTGCCCGGCTTTGTGCGCGTGTTTGAGCGTTTTCCGAAGCTCGGCCCAGAGTTGGGCAAGCTCCCGACGTTGCTGGCGAACGTTGACGAATGTCATATCAGCCTCGCGTCCAGCCAATCAGGGTTCCCTCTGGTAGGATCGAAATCGGAGGAAGTGTTGCCCCCGACAGGATCGCCTCCGTCAGGTTCGCCTTCGACAGGATCGCCCCCGACAGGATCGCCTCCGTCAGGTTCGCCTTCGACAGGATCGCCCCCGACAG
>Ga0315295_10001013_pt1 | contig 24020 bp, 20 predicted proteins | sample YL17G14_0_MG_FD_204453 | JGI IMG/M metagenome (GOLD analysis project Ga0315295, IMG submission 204453) | Sediment microbial communities from Yellowstone Lake, YNP, Wyoming, USA - YL17G14_0 | ecosystem: Environmental > Aquatic > Freshwater > Lake > Sediment | place: USA: Wyoming | collected...
TCGTTATGTTCTTCAGGGACGGCGTGGCAAGGCCGTTCGAGGTGAACTCGGCCTTCCACTTGAGCTGCGTGTTCTTGATGCCGTCATCCTTCGCCCAGGGCAGGATGGCACAGGCGCCGTTCGCGACAGGTGTCCATGTAGTGCCGTTGTTGTTGGACACGCTCACCGCGATGTCCGTGCCCACCGGTTTCGTCCCGTTCCACATGGGCTGGACGGCCATGATCGGCCATTTGGTCTCGAACATGCCGGCCGTGAACACTTGGGCCGTGGAATAGAGCCTGTTGAACTTGATGTACAATGTGTTTATGGCCACGGTCTTGGTCTCGGAGTTCGAGTTCAGGACCGCCTTCCAACGCAGGATGTGGCCCGGGTTCTGGAATATGTAGGACTGGTTGATGTTCACGGACTCCCAGTGGCTCCCGTTGTCCGCGCTCAACTGGTACTGGATGGTCTGGCCGTTCAGCTTGGTCTCGTCCGGCACTATGAAAGCGTCATGGATGGCCCAGGTGGGGCTCCATGCCTTCCAGCCCTTGTTCACGGTCGCGTCCTGGGATGCGTCGACACCAAGGGATACGGCCGTGGAGGCGGCCTTGAAGCCCTGGGTCGTGCCCTTGAACCTGAAGCCTGCGTAGTATGGGTCCCATGAATAGGCCGTGGATATCTTGACCTGGATCTGGGTGTACCTGGGGGAGGTCGTCCAGCTGGCGGGAGAGGTGTACACGCTATAACCGGTATATGTTCCAGCTGCATACGGCAGGGCAAGATTGTCCACTAGCTTGTCCCAACCCTGGGTGTTGATGTTCCAGGCCTTGACATCAATCGACGGTGCATAGTAATAATATGGATATGAATAGTAATCAGCCAGGACGTTGATGGACTTGAACATCCTACCATCAGGGAAGTAGGTCCTGGATGCGCTGCCGGACTTCTTGCTGGCACTGTAACAGCCCGCGCAGTCATAGTCGTTCACGGTCGGGCCGGGCACATAGTTCGTCTTGGTGTTGTCGACGCCCGGGACGATCCTGCTATCGTAGCCATCATCGACCAGGTAGTTCGCGGTCGTGGTGGCGTTGTCGATGAAGCCCCAGTCCCCGAAGGCCGGGGTGTAGTTGCCTGCGTAATACCTCAGGGTCGCGCCGTTGGTGGTAACGGTCATCTCCGCTGGGCTGTACTGGCTGGCCAGCGGCGGGAAGTTGTGGTAGTAGTTCCCGCTGTAGTGCATCCTGTAGTCCTTCTCCTTCCGGTAATCCGTGAAGTGGGTGTCGTTCACAGGGCCGCTGGATATCATGAGCTTCGAGCCCATGGCGACGGCTATGGCCGGCATGGTTATCGTTGTGGCCGAAGAACTGCCGCCCCCGTCCGGGAAGACCACGTTGGCCTCGGAGCTTCCCGAGCTGCTGAACTTCGTGACGGTGCTCCCGAGCACGGAGAAGCTCCCGAAGACCATCGCGCACACCACTGCGATCGCAATTATCCTGTTCATCCTACTTACAATTGCCATTGTCATGACCCCCAATGTGTAGAAATCTGATTGTCATCACTTTGTGGCTTTTAGTTTAAAAAGCTAGCGGCGGGGGCGCAAAGATATACAATAAGATTTATATATTATGCCAACGGGAAATGATGGTGGTCCAGGGTAAAATGTACATTGGGTGAAGGGCCTATCAACCATCTTAAAGGCCCGGAAACAGCGCGCGAAGGTCCCTGGACCGCAGTTTCCAATCATTTTTCAAATTAGAAAAGTTTATTTGTGATTAGACTATTAAAGAGGACGCCCCGATATCCATTTAGAGAAATTAACACATCGGAAAGGTCGGATTGTCTGGAGGGAAATACATGAGCAAGGTGACCGATAAAGAATGCAAGACGCACCCAACGGCCTGCATCCCGGAGGAGATTATAGACTTCTACAGCAAGGAAGGCGGACGCTCCCTCCTTATAAAAGGCGCGGCCGGTACCGGCAAGACCACCTTCGCCCTACAGCTGCTCGAGGAGTTCTCGGACCCGGACAGCAGCTTCTACATCTCCACGAGGGTCAGCGACGATTCACTGTACAACCAATTCCCGTGGCTGAAGGATAAGGAAATGAGGGGCCGCGTCATAGACTCGAGCCGCGACTTCCTCCAGGCCTTGTATCAGAAGGCCAAGGACCAGGAGGGCGACAAGGGCGAGCAGGCCAAGATGGACAGGAAGCTGCTCGGGGCCAAGGAGTTCCTGAAGTCGCTCAACAAGACCAAGACCCCGTCAAAGGTCGACAGGGCCCAGCTCACGCTGCTCATGGAGGAGTTCGACTACAGCGACCTGGTCGAGATACGCAGGCTCTATGACCGGATCGAGGAGAAGCTCCCGAAAAAGTGCCTTTGCGTGATCGACTCGGTCGAGGGCATCACCAACAAGTACAAGATCAACCCGGACAGCCTCATCATGGCCCTGCAGAAGGACCTCGTCGAGGCCAGCAACACGAACCTCATGTTCGTAATGGAGTTCGCCGAGGACACATCCATCGACTACCTGGTCGACGGCGTCATAACCGTCGCCAGGAGCGACATCGAGGGCCGCAGGATACGCGAGATCCAGTTGATGAAGCTGAGGGCCACCGAGATCCGGCAGCCGAGGTACCTGACGACCCTGAAGGGCGGGCGGTTCAAGGCCTTCGAGGCCTTCAACCCGAAGGTCGATAAGGCCTCGAAGTTCGAGCCCATCGCGGACACGGAGCACAAGTACAGCACGGGGACCATGGACCTGGACACGCTCCTGGGCGGCGGCTTTGGCAAGGGCTCCTACAACGTCATCGAGATCGGCAACAACGTCTCCCAGGAGGAGTACTACTCCATCGTCCGGCCCATCATACTGAACTTCATCTCCCACAACAGGGGGGCCATCGCGGTCCTGACGGGCGGAGACCACGCGGACGCCCTTAGGAACGACCTGGTCAGGTTCATAGAGCCGACATGCTTCGACAAGTACGTCCACATAGCGGACTACTTCGTCCAGGAATCGGAGAAGCCCTACGTCATGGCCCTGGGCACGAGGAACAAGGAGGAGGCCATCAGGGTCTGGCGCAGGGTCTACGAGGACCTGCGGGGCTCCGACAAGGCCAACCCCAGGCCCATCATGGACTTCGCGGGCTTCGACACCCTGGAGTACCTGAGGGGCGGCGATGTGGCCATCAAGGACCTGTTCAACACGGTCGGCGGCATCAAGATATCCGACGACCTGGGGATAGGCATCCTGAAGCCCGGGCTCAAGCTGACGCAGGAGATACAGAACATGGCGGACACGTACTTCAAGATAATGGACATAGATAACTCCTGCTGCATTTATGGCGTGAAGCCACACACGATAATCTACGTCATCACGCCCGACGCCGACAAGGGCTATCCCAACGTGAGGTTCTCGCCGATAGTGTAGGCCATTTTCTGTTTCTATTTTGATTAAGCAGCTTTAGCAATGTACTTATTCTTTACAAATAATATAGAATCGATAGGGGAAAGGAGGAAATGGGATGCCCAAGAAGCAGATTAATATTAAGGGGAAGGATAAGGTATCAAAGAAAAGCCGCGCACAGAAGTACAGGATCAGTAAGCCGCCCGCCGGGAAGAGAACGACCAGTGATTCGCTCATCGACGAGCTCATGGATTTTGATTCCGATGTGAACGATTGGGGCTCGTACCAGTACGACGGCGCCCGCCATGCCTACAAGGTTTTTATAAGACATTACAAGAGATCCGGGAAGGACCTCAGGACAGTCATCAAGAAGTTCCAAGAGATTGGGGTCAAGATCTCGATCAGACATGTGGGCCGAGAACAAGCAATGAGGTCCATGAAGAAAGAGTTCTTGAGGGACACGGATGATTTGTATCCCGAGAATGACCCAGACTGGGCAGACTATCGAAAAAGGAGTCTTGAGGGCATCGAGAAGATGAGGACCCAGGATGATGCTATTAGGTTCTGCCGCGACAGTGCCTGGGACCTATTTGGGGCGGCAGAGTTCGTGGCAGGGCATTGTGGCATCGAGATCTTGGAGATTTTCATGGAGGATAGCGGTATGGAGTTCGTGGGCTTAGACACCGGCATATTATGCGCACTGCTGATAGTGACTGGTCTCATGAGCTCAGAGGAGCGTTTCAAAAATTTTGATACTTGATAGCGTATCACAACGATTATCTACATTTTAATCAATCAAGTAGCGAGGGGTGTGGAGGATGGCCCGGATAGTAGAATGTATCCCGAACATAAGCGAGGGCAGGGACACGAACATCATCAACGCAGTGGTCGACGAGGTCAAGAGGTTCAAGGTCCGCCTTCTGGACGTCGAGTCCGACAGGGACCACAACCGGTCCGTTATAACTTATGTGGGCGAGCCTGAGGAGGTCGAGAAGGCCACCTTCGCGCTTGCCGCCAAGGCCGTCCAGCTCATCAACATGGAGCAGCATCACGGCCAGCATCCGAGGATCGGCGCCGTGGACGTGGTCCCGTTCGTCCCGATCACGGGGGTCACCATGGATGATTGCATCGGCATGGCCAACCGCGTCGGCAAGAGGATCAGCGACGAGCTCAAGGTCCCGGTCTATCTCTACGAGGCCGCCGCCAAGAGGCCCGAATGCGTGAACCTGGCGGACATCCGGAAGGGCGATTACGAGAAGCTCAAGGACGAGATCTCGTTGCCGGCCAGGAGACCCGACTTCGGAGATGCCAAGATGCATCCGACCGCCGGGGCCACGGTCGTGGGCGCGCGGGAGCCACTGGTCGCATTCAATGTCAACCTCGGGACGACCGACCTAGAGATCGCCAAGAAGATCGCCTCGGCGGTCAGGTTCAGCAACGGGGGTTTCCGCTTCGTCAAGGCCAAGGGTTTCGACATCAAGGAGAAGGGCTATGTCCAGGTGTCCATGAACCTGACGAAGTACAACGGCACGCCGGTGTTCAGGGTCTACGAGGCCATCAAGGCCGAGGCGGACCGCTACGGCGTCCCGATAATCGGCAGCGAGGTAATAGGGTTGATTCCGCTCGAGGCCCTGGTCCAATGCGCGGACTTCTATCTGAAGCTCCAGAACTTCAAGATGGACCAGATACTCGAGGCAAGGCTTTGGCAATAAATAGGTCCATAATTGGCCTCGGATAATGGTCATTGCCGAGGTCAGGCCAGGTCATGGAAAGCCTTTATTACATACATACAATTCATGTGTCCAGTGGGGGGGCCCAAAGCATGTTGATAGAGGAGACGCTCGCAGGATTTCTGGACGAGGTCGCATCCGATTCACCGGCGCCCGGTGGCGGGAGCGTTTCTGCCCTGTCCGGCGCCATGGGTGCCGCCCTCGGGGCCATGGTCTGCCGTCTGACCGTCGGCAAGAAGGGCTACGAGGCCGTCAAGGACGAGATGTCCAAGCTAGTGATTGAGCTCGACGACCAGAAGAAGGCCCTCATGCTCCTCATCGACATGGACACGGACGCCTTCTGCAAGCTCATGAACGCCTTCAAGCTTGCCAAGTCCACGGATGACGAGAAGGCCGTCAGGGCCAGGGCCATACAGGAGGCCACCAGGGAGGCCATCAAGGTGCCCCTTGAGACCTGCAGGAAGTGCCTGAAGGTGGCCGAGCTCTGCGTCCCGATCGCCGAGAAAGGCAATACGAACTCCATCACCGACGTGGGCTGCGCCATTCTGATGTCCCGGGCCGGCCTCGAGGGCGCCGCCATGAACGTCCGCATAAACCTCGGCAGCATAAAGGACGAGGCCTTCAAGGCCAAGGTCCAATCCGAGCTCGCCCATGTGGAGAAGATGATGGCCGAGACATCGAAGAAGGCCCTCGAGACTGTAAAGTCGAAGATGCAATGAACGTCTTTGATGATGTCCTGATCTTCCAGACCAAAACATTTTAATTTGGTCCTTTCCATAGTCGCCCGAGGGATTACCATGCCTGCAAAGAAGGAAGAATATGAATGCCCGACCTGTGGTAAGGAGACCTGTCCCGAGGGCCATCTATGCGTCCCTACGGATCTCAAGGACACCAGATGCGAATGGTGCGGGGCCCTCATACCGAACGAGCGCCATTTCTGCTCCGAGAAGGCCAAGGAGATCGCCTACATCTGCAACTCCTGCGGGAGGACGGCGGTCGAGGCCAAGTACCTCTGCAAGCCGAAGCGGATAGAATAGCGGGCGGGTTAGCGACCCAAAAGGATTTCATTCTAGAGCCCGATTACATCTGCACAAGGAGTGCCTATTAGTGCGCACGGACGTCGAGATCGCCCAATCCATCAAGCTTAGGCCAATGGCAAAGGTGGCCTCGGAGCTCGGGCTCAAGAGGACCGAGTACACGGACTGGGGCGATTACAAGGCCAAGGTGAAGCTCACAGTCTGGGAGAGGATCAAGAACCGCCCCGACGGGAAGCTCATCCTGGTGACCACCTTCAACCCTACGAAAGAGGGCGAGGGGAAGACCACCATGAGCATTGGCATTGCCCAGGGCCTGAGATGCATCGGTAAGAAGGCCATGGTCGGGCTCCGGGAGCCGTCCATAGGCCCCACCATGGGCATGAAGGGCGGCGCCGCCGGCGGTGGCTATTCCCAGGTCCTCCCCATGGAGGATATCAACCTGCATTTCACCGGCGACATACACGCTGTGACCGCGGCGCACAACCTCCTGTCCGCGATGATAAACAATTCCATGTTCCGCGGGAACCCACTGCACATCGACCCGAACAAGATCGTCTGGAACCGGGTCATGGACGTGCCCGACAGGGCCCTCCGTAACATCGTCGTCGGCCTGGGCGGGAAGGATGGCGGCATTCCCCATGAGGACCATTTCCTTATAACGGCCGCCTCCGAGGTCATGGCCATCCTGTGCCTTGCGAAGAACATGAAGGACCTGAAGCAGCGCCTGGCCAAGATAATCGTGGCCTTCGACCTGAACGGCAACCCGGTCACGGCCGCCCAGATAAAAAGCGTCGGCGCTATGGCACTCCTGCTTAAGGACGCCCTGAGGCCGAACCTCGTACAGACCATCGAGGGTGGGCCCGCGTTCATACACGGCGGCCCCTTCGCCAACATAGCCCACGGGTCCTCAAGCATCATTTCCACGACCTTTGGCCTGAAGCTCACGGACTATTTCGTCACCGAGGCCGGCTTCGGTTCCGACCTGGGCGCCGAGAAGTTCTTCGATATCGTCTGCCGCGTTGGGGACCTTAGGCCGAACGCCGTCGTCCTCGTGGCCACGGTCAAGGGCCTCAAGGTCCATGGTGGGCAGAAGGACAAACAGGGCTCCCTGAGGAAGGGTTTCGCGAACCTAGAGAAGCACCTCGAGAACATCAGGCTCTTCAATGTCCCTGTCATGGTCGCCGTTAACGTCTTCGAAGGTGATTCCGAGGAGGACATACATCTGGTGGAACACTTATGCAGGGACACGGGCGTCGAATGCGCCCGCTGCGATGTCTTCCGCAAGGGCGGTGAGGGCGCCAAGGACTTGGCCCATAAGGTCGTAAAGCTGGCCTCGGGCGAGAGCCGGTTCAAACCGTTATACAAGCTGGACCTGTCCCTCAAGGAGAAGATCGAGGCCATCGCGACCCAGGTGTACGGGGCAAAGCGCGTCGTCTATACCGTCGAGGCCGAGCGGGCCCTGGCCAATTACGAGGCCCACGGGTTCAGGGAGCTGCCCATCTGCATGGCCAAGACACAATTCTCATTGTCTGACGACCCCAAGCTGGTCGGCAGGCCCGGCGACTTCCAGATAACGGTCCGCGATGTCAGCATATCCGCCGGGGCGGGCTTCATAGTGCCACTGACAGGAACGATCTCCACGATGCCTGGACTGCCGAAGGAACCCGCTGCCGAGAAGATGGACATCGACGAGAACGGGAAGATAACGGGGCTGTTCTAGGGCTATTTCACGACCAATACTGGCCTTCTCGCATACTTGACGACCTTGTCCGCGACGCTGCCCAGGGCAAAGCGGTCAATCTTGCTGACGCCCTTCTCGCCGAGAACGATCAAAGCCACCTCGAGCTCGGCCCCGATCTTGAGGATCGTGTCCGCGATGTCCCCCTCGCGGACGAGGCCCGTGACCTGGACGCCCTTCTCCTTGAGCATCGTCAATGCCTCGTTCATCAGCCTCTGGGCCTTCAGCGTGGTGACCTCCGGCGGGATGTCCACGAACTCCGCGATCATGGATGTCGGGATGACATGAGCTAGAATGAGCTCATCACCGGGTTTGAGAAGCTCGACGGCCTTGTTGAGGGCCTTCCGGGCCAGCTCTGAACCGTCATATGCAACGAGGATTATTCCCATCGATGACCCATCGGCCTCCGGCCTATTAATCCCTATCCGATAGGTTTTTATTCTTTTTTCATTCTAAGCCGTGCCACGGAAAGGGACACCATGAACTCTAAGCTGGCCGAGATGACGGACGAAGAGGCCGAATCCCACGTCCTCTCCGTGCTCACGGAGCACGGCAAGATGACCACAAGGGAGCTCGAGTCCGAGGTCCAGAAGACCGGCAAGCGATGTCCTGACAGTGCGGTACGGTTCCTGATGAGGCTCAAGACCGCCAACAAGATCCGGGGCGAGGTCTCCGTCGAGAAGGGCGGATGGCTCTGGTGGGTCGAGGAGAAGGGATGAACCATGGTGGACCATGTCATCATCAGGACCGGGTGCAGGCTCCATTTCACGCTCATCGACATGAACGCCGAGCTGGGCCGCGTGGACGGAGGTGTCGGTGTCGGCCTCAAGTCCCCAGGCTGGACGGTGGAGGTATCGAGGGACAGACAATGGGCCGTTGATGGGGCCATCCGGTCCCTTATTGGGCCCTTGAAGAAGACGCTCGGCCTCAGGTCACCCTTGCAGGTCAAGGTCGGCGGGGGCATCCCGGGCCACGTTGGCCTCGGGTCCAAGACCCAGTTGGCCCTGGCACTGGCCTCAGGGCTCGCGGCCTTTGACAGTAAGGCATCGAAGCTATCGGTCCGTGAGCTTGCTCGCATCGTAGGGCGCGGCGGGACCTCGGGCATCGGAGTGACGACCTTCGAGAAGGGCGGTCTTATCCTCGATGGCGGCCACAGCTATGGCGAGAAGGGAGGCTTCTTCCCGTCCCGATATTCCAAGGTCGGGACCCCGCCGGTCCTGGCACGCTTCGAGGTCCCGTCCTCCTGGTACTTCGTAGTTGGTATCCCGAAAGGAAGGTTGATAGAAGGCAAGGATGAGGCAGAGGCCTTCAAGGAAAACACACCCGTTACAGGGAAGGACGTCGGGGCCGTGACGCGGACGATCATCATGAACATGCTCCCTGCCGTCGTAGAGGACGATATTGAGGCCTTCGGCAAGGCCGTGGGACGGCTTCAGACGATGGGCTTCAAACGCGCGGAGAACAGGCTTCAGGTCCCGGAGGTCCGGCTCCTCCAGAGGAAGATGGTAGACCTGGGCGCCTCGGGGGCCGGCCTATCATCCTTCGGTCCTGCATGCTTTTGCATCATGAGAGGGAAGAAGGCTGCGAACGAGATGGTCTCCGAGCTGTTGAGGTTCATGAGAAAGAATATCGGCGGGACCGCCTTCGCATCCCAGGCGATGAACACAGGGGCCCGAATAGAGAGATATTAGCCCTTTAGCGCAGGACAACAGCCTCGACGCCGTCGACATCCTTGATCTTCGGGAGCATGTCCGGCGGGATGGGCTTCTCGGTGATGATAAAGCCCCTTGGATGGTCCGCGTGGGCCGGGTCGTCCTCGATGATGACCTGCCGGATGTTTATCCTCCTGTCCGCGAACATGGCCGATATCGAGGCAAGGATGCCGGGCGTGTCTGCCTTCTTAGGTATGACCTCTATCACGCACCAGCCCAGGATGGATGCTACGCCTGTCAGGTTGCAGGTCGGCTGCAGTTTCGAGAATATCTCCTTCAGCTTCCTGCGGGCGTTGATGGTCTTCGTAGTGTCCTTCACGACGCGCCGGTCCACGCCGGCGGCCCGGCCGAGGGCCGTGTCCGATAGCTCGACGTCCCCGCACAGGATCTTGTTGCCGACGACCCTCAGTCCAGCCCTGAGCATGAGGCGAGCGACCTTTCCTTGGGCCGGGAAATCATGGAAGTACTCCTCGATCTCCTCCCACATGCCTTTTCCCCCTTCATGATGAACCGTATTGAAATAATATCAGAATAGAACTGAATTTATCTGTATTGACCAAAAAGGTACATCATCATATAAAGGTATTCATTTCATCCCTACTATGTTCTTGAACGGTCCTATGGGGTTAAAGGTCCGGAATCCCGCCTACTGACGTATGGGACCAGGATTGCAGGACAAATTAACAAGGAAGGAAATTTTGTCGAAAAACTTAATTACAGGTAGCATTTTCCTCTTCATTAATAACTATCTTATCATTACTATATCCGGCTAAAAAGGGCCGGAGGATGACCGGTGGGGACGAGATGATATTCGAGAGGATCGCGGACGTCGTTATCAAGCATTACAAGAAGGTCCTCGCGGTCTGGATGGTCGTCTTCCTGCTGTCAGGCTATTTTGCGATGCGGGCCAACGATGTCGTCGTCTACGAGGATTCGCAGATGGCCCCGGCGGACATCGAATCCGCCAAGGCTGACGACATAGTCTCTGCCCAGTTCGAGCACATGCCCAACTCGACTGCCATCATAGTCCTCCGCCATGGTGACATGCGCTCGCCGCAGATGACCAACTATGTCCTGGACCTGGAGCAGGCCATCAAGAACGAGTCCACGACGGACTGCGGCGGCGAGGGCAAGATAAAGTGCTTCGACAGCATCATCACGGTGTATTCCGTGTACCGGTCGATAATCGCCGCCACGGCATCAAGCCTGGGCCCGGCGATGCACGACACGGAATCGAACGTCACCGGCGTGGCGTTCATGATCTACGGCCTCCCTTACATCTACATCTCCGTCTGGGACGGAGTGTCCTCAGGGGTGAACGGCGCAGCGTTCATGGTCTACGGGCTGCCGGCCGGCTACCTCCAGGCCATGGATGGCGTGAACCAGACCTCCTTCCTGCTTTACGGCGTTCCGTCGATGTACACGCAGTCCTGGGACGGTACGAACGGCTCCGCCATGCTCCTTCATGGCGTCCCCTCGATGTACGCGCAGACCTGGGACGGCATGAACGGGACGGCCCTCATGCTCTACGGGATCCCGTCGATGTACGCGCAGGCCTGGGACGGTGTGAACGGCACGGCCTTCATGCTCTACGGCATCCCATCCATGTACGAGCAGATTTGGACGAACGTCAACGAGACGGCCGGCCTCCTTTACGGCGGTCCAGCCGCCTACATGCAGGCCTGGCTTTCCCACAGCACCGAATTAAACAACACCACCAGGAACAAGATGGCCTTCGACGATAGCTGGACCTCTATTAACGCGACAATCACGGACCCGGCCCAGCGGGCCATGCTGCTCGGTTACCATCAGGCCTACTACACGAACTGGAACTCGTCCTTCGACAACCACTCTCAACTTTACATGCCCCCGGCCACATCGCCGACCGTTAGAGCCGATGTCATGGTCGATTCGACAGCGCCCCTTTACTTCAACTTCACCAACCCAGTGAACCAGGGCCAGCAGTTCATGGCAGGCATCTGGGACGCCTTCAGCGTCACTAACTTCACGGACCCGACCGTGCTCAACGCGTTCACGAACTCCTCATCCTGGACGACCCTACTGTCGGAGGCCTCTAGCTACGGCATACCGCCGGACCAAATGGCCATGCTGGCCGGCTATTTCAACCAGTTCGCCGTCCAATGGAACCTCACATTCCACAACACCCCCACACAGAACCTATCTGCCCCAGATCGGGCATCCCTGGTCGTCGGGCTCATTGCCCCAACCTACATAGACCTGGTCTCGAAGAATGACCCCACGACGAAGCAGATGATGCTGGGGGTCCTCCAGGCATTCAACCTGACCGACTGGAACGACACTACAATGGTGAACAAGGTCACCAACATGACCTTCTACTCGACCATGCAGGCCATGGTCGGAGGGCTCGGGCTACCTCCATCCCAGGAGGACCAGCTTTGGTTCTTCTACGACGGGTTCTACTCGTCCTGGACGGGCACATTCCAAGGCCCGAAGCAATACAATACGAGCCTCGCCAGGGCCGAAGCCGCCGTCAAGGCGTTCGCGCCTGGGTTCATAGCGGCCGTCAACCAGACGGACCCGCTCCAGGCCGGGATGCTCCAGGGCGTCTTCGACAATTTCAATACGAGCACATGGAGCTCCACCGACAAACTGAACTCCTACGCGAGGTTCTACTTCACGGAAACGCTCTCCACCATGGCCTCTAATATGGGCGTGTCGCCGGAACAGGCGCTACAGATGCTGTTCTATTTCGACACCTTCGTGGACCAATGGGACAAGTCCTTCAAGGACCCGAAGCAGGCGAACCTCACATCGGCCAGGAGGGCCGAGAATGCCGTCGCTAAGGCGGCACCAGATTATATCGTCCAGGTCTCGAACGGCGACATGGTCCGGCAATCCTTCTTACAGGGCGTCCTCGCCGGCTTCAATGGCACGGACTGGAACGACACCTCACGGATAAATGAGTTCTCGAGGTCCTATTTCCGCTCCAGCCTCTCGACCATGGCGTCCCAGATGGGCGTGCCTTCCGACCAGGTCGCTCAGCTCACCAGGTATTTCGATCTTTTCTATGTCCAATGGAACGCCTCTTTCCAGCTCCCCCTCGAAGGCTACACATCATTGGACCGGGCGGACTTCGCGGCCAAGGCCTCGGCACCGGGGTACATCCACGAGGTGGCCGCGGGGAATGTCACCGTCAAGAACACCATGCTCAGCGTCCTGAACACCCTGAACATCACGACCTGGAACGATACAAAGTTGATAGACGACCAGGCCTACACATTGGTGTACACGAACATCGGACAGATGGGCAAGGACATGGGTCTATCGAAGGCCGACATATCGAAGGCCACGAACTACCTCTCGGCGTTCTATACGGCCTGGAAGGACTCCTACAATATCACCAATCACAAGAAGGACACAATCGAGAGGCGCGCCGAATGGGCCATCCACACGGCTATGATCAACTTCACGGCCAACCTTTCGGCGGACGAGTCCCATTACCTCAGGGACGTCCAGGCCGGCCTCACCCTCGACCATTGGAACGACACGACCAAGCAGGAGACCCTGGCCAACGGCATGACCTCGGAGCGCGCATGGACGGTCTTCAACAGCCTCCTGGGCAACATGAGCGGTGGCCAGTCGATGAATGACACCACGATGAGGGAGATCAAGGGCTACTTTGATGTCTACAGCCACAACTGGAACTGGTCCTTTATTCCGACCTCTTCCAACTACATGCCGAGGGGCACCACATCCCTTGTCCGGGGGAAATCGGTCGTGGACGGGACGGCCCCGGACTTCTTCGGTTTCTCGACCCCAACGGACGAGGGAGACCGGTTCATGAGGGCCGTCTGGCAGAACTTCACGCTCCAGGACTGGGACAAGCCGGGTCCGACCCACAATTTCACCGTTGATTTCCTTTATTCGCGTATGTCCTCGAACCCAAACGCGGCCATCAAGTTCAAGAGGTCCTTCTTCGAGGACATCTACAAGCTCGGCTCGAGGCCGACCCAAGCGGCCGTGGAAAGGTTCACGGACGACACGCTGAGGCACGGGACCCTGGACACCTATCCATTGACGCTGTCCCACAGCATCGTCAGCGAGTTCATTAATGAGAAGAACGACACTATGCTCATCGTTCTAGGGTTCAACAAGGGCACGGGCGGAAAGTACGACGATGTGATAAAGAGTGGCATGGCAGAGTGCGGCAGGATCAGCAAGCAGACCGGCAAGGCCGATGGCCTTACAGGCCTTGCATCCTACGTCAGCGGGTCGGCACCGCTGGACATCCAGCTGACGGAATCCGTCAACAGCGACATCAACAGGATAGACATCGTGACGGCCATTGTCGTCCTGGTCCTGATCTCCCTCTTCTTCAGGTCGCCCGTGACCGCTGTGATCCCGCTCGCCATCATCGGCGCAGCCATCATGGTCACCTACGGGGCCATCTTCTTCATAGGGAGCTACCTCATCAAGATCCACTACACCGTGATCACACTGACCTTCACGGCCCTCATGGGCGCTGGCGTCGACTATTGCATATTCATTGTCGCCCGTTACAAGGAGGAACGGAAGAAGGGGAAGGACAAGGAAGCGGCCATACGGACCGCGGTCACCTGGGCCGGCGAGTCAATCACGACCTCGGGCCTGGCCGTCATGATAGGCTTCGGCGGTCTCTCGGTCCTGACCTTCTCCATGGTCCAGGGGATGGGAATGGTCCTTCCCATAGGCATCGGCATAGCAATCCTGGTGGCCCTGACCTTCCTCCCTTCCATCATCATGCTCGTCGGCGACGGCATCTTCTGGACACCGAAGTTCCTGAGGAAGGCCCACGACACGAAGGCGGAGAAGGAACGGAAACGGAAGGAACGGCTGGAGAGGGTCCAGCGTATAAGGGATGCCGGCAGGGTCCGATTGGACAAGGACGGGGGCAGGCGCGAGGTGGACCGGCACCGCGTCTTCTACTTCTCCTCTGCCGTCGATGTGGCCACCAAGTACGCCCCGGTCATAGTCATCCTTGCCATCATCATATCCATACCGGCCTCCATCGCCGTCCTGTCGCTCCAGACGAGCTACGACTTCTTCACCGGCATCCCGAACTCCGAGGCAAAGAAGGGCCTTGACGTCATGGCCGAGGGGTTCGGCAAGAGCCGCGGCATGGAGACCAAGGTCGTCATCGACACGGGCCGGCCCGTCTACGACAACAAGACCGGGACCTACGACACAGCGGTCCTGAGGTCCGTGGACGACCTGGCCGCGCGCATCCGGGGCCTGGGCGCCGTGAAACGGGTCGACCCGTCCACCTATGCCGAGGGCTCGCGTATCGACCATGTGGACTGCTGGAGCACCTTCGGGGATGCCTGGAAGGACCAGTGCTTGAGCTCCGCACTGGGGAAGTTCAATCGTACCATCGTCATCACCGTCACCCTCAAGGAGGAGCCGTTCAGTAAGAGGTCCATAGACAGCATCAACAGCATCAGGGACCAGGTCAAGAAGGTGAAGGGCACCGACCCGGTCCTGAGCGATGCCACGATACTCGTGGGCGGCGCAACCGCGGGCATGACGGACATCGAGCACCTCATCGACACCAATATGCAGGAGATGAGGATCATAGTCATCGTCGCCATATTCATCCTGCTCATGATCGTCCTAGGGTCCGTACTGATACCCATCACGGCCATCGTGTCCATCGGCCTCAGCATCTCATGGACCCTGGCGGTGGCCATGCTCTTGTTCCAGTACGTCCGGAACATGCCGCTGTTGTGGCTGATGCCCATCATCCTGTTCGTCGTGCTAATGGGCCTCGGCATGGACTATAACATATTCATAATAACGCGGATGCGCGAGGAGGTCATGAGAGGCTACTCGGACCGCGTCGCCATCCGGCGCGCCGTCGAGAGGACCGGCGGCATCATAACGGCCTGCGGGGCCATCATGGCCGGGGCCTTCGGCAGTATGATGTTGTCCGTCATGGGGCTGCTGCAGCAGTTCGGCTTCGCCCTTTTCTTCGCGATCATCCTGGACGCCTTCATCATAAGGATATACCTGATGCCCGCTATCGTGGTCCTGCTCAGGAAATGGAACTGGTGGGCCCCAGGGCCTCTTCAAAGGGTCCGGAGGGACAAGAAGGGCCGTGTCATAATGAGGGGCAGCGGCATCATCGGGGAAGAGGGTCTCACCGAAGAGGAATGAACGTGAACGGGGCCATCGTCCCAAGATACGATCGGATGTTCACGGATTCCCATTCGGTCTCACCGTGTCCTTCTCGACCATCAGAACGACGGTCTTTCTCTTGGCCCTGGTCCTGTGCACCACGCCCATCGGTACGGTGTACCCCTGGTGAGGCTCGAGCTCGATCGTGCCCTTGTCCTTGATGTCGAGTAGCAGCCTTCCGGAGAGCACGAAGAAGAACTCGTCCTCGAGGTCGTGCTTGTGCCAGTGGAACTCGCCCTCGAAAATACCGAGTCGCACGAGGGAATCATTGACCTGGCTCAGGTTATCGTTGTGCCATTTCTCCTTACAGGCCGAGACCCGCCCTGGCACGTCAATAATCTCGAGATGTCCCAACTTCTTGCCCATGGGAGAACACCTTATCCGGACCGGAGGAACGAAAGCAAGAGCTGCTCGTCGAGGGCCATCTGGAACTCGAAGGTCAGAAGGCCCTTCTTCCTTAGCCTCTCGATGGCGATCTCCGTCGGGACGCCTTCCTTGGCCATCAAGCAGACCTCCCTTAGGACGAGGTGGGCGTTCTCCCGGTCCTTCAGGAAGTCCTGGACCGGGTCCGCAAAGCGGTCCGCCAGCGCGATGGACGGGTCGAGGTAGAGGTTGTCCCTGCGCTCCTGAAGGTGCTTCGGTATGAAGGTCAAGAGCTCGTCGACCGTATAGATCTTGTAATCCACGTTGGCCAGCTTCCAGGTATGCCGGATAAGACCTAGTGGCCCTAGCTTGTCCAGCGTGTCGGCGTCGTGGACCACCTTGGCCTCTATGGTCTCCGCCTCGATCTCACCGTCGTGGGCCTCGATGCAGTGGACGATACTGAGGATGGTCCTGTAATCGACCTCGATCTCGCCCAGGAAGTTGCGGGCTATCTTGCCGCCCTTGAAGCAATGGCCCAGGTTCCCCTCCACGAGGCCGCAGTCGTGCAGCCAGGCCGCCGAGACGATGACGTCCTCCTCGCCATCCTTCATCTCGTACAGGTACTTCGCAAGCTGGTTCACCCTGAACAGATGCATGTTGCCCTTGGACTTGCCGTCGAAGGCCACATCCCAGTCCATGTGGATGGCGAAGTCCTTTATCTTCTTCATCTGCTCGGGCGTGATTCCCATGGTCCGGGAATCGACCCGGCCATATATAATATTGTGGAGATGTTAGGACTTGGGCCAATTTAAAAACCCCCAAATACCTAGAACTGGTTAACCATGTTGGAAGGCGCGGTGGTCCCACTGGTCGAGAAGGTCCTGGACCCGAGATCCCCCGAGATGGCCCAGCACATCCTCATCGAAAAATACCGTCGGGAATGCCTCCGACGGCTCATTCCATGGGCCCGACGGACCCATTTCTACAGGAAGCACCTGGCCGGCATCGGAACGAAGGCCGCTGTGAAGGACCTGTCGAAGATACCACTGACATCGAAGGATGACCTCCTGAGGACCATCGGTCAGGGCCGGTTCCCCCTGAACTGCTGGTGCCCGGTCGAGCGGCTGGCGTTCATCGGACAAACAGGAGGCCCTGGCACCGAGGACCTGGCCGAGCAGGGTCAAAGGCCACTGCCTATCCCGCAAAGGTCTGTGGACATCCTACGAAGAGCAGGCCTGGCCGCGAGGGCCTTTCACAGGGTGTGCGAAAGGCAGCTGGGACCGACCGTCCTGCTCCACGAGGTCTCCTCGAGCATCGTCCACCAGGCCATGTTCAGGGGGCTCGTCGGTCTGGGTGCGAGGCCCATTGCGCTTGGTCGGGGCTCTACGGCGCGTCACGTGCGCGAAACGCTTGGCCGCCTGATGCCCGAGAACATCGTCACATATCCCACCTACGCGACCTTCCTGAAGACCCTCGAAAAGGATGCAGAGGTCGAGCTGCGCTTCAAGCGGTTGTTCCTCTGGGGCGAGGTCGGCGGGTCCGTCCGACCGGTGCGAGAGCGACTGTCCAAGGCCTACGATGCTAAGATCCATGACATCTACGCCATGCAGGAATTCGGGGTCCTTGCCTCAGGATGCACGGCCGGAAAAGGCCTGCACGGTTTCGAGGACCAGTTCGTATACGAGGTCGTTGACCCGTCGACAGGCGAGGCCCTGGAAGACGGCGAGGTCGGCGAGCTCGTGGTCACCGACCTTCATCGATCGGCCTTCCCGCTCATTCGTTACAGGACCGGGGACATCACATCCATCGAGCGCAGGAGATGCCGGTGCGGCAGGGACCATCTCCGCCTGAACGGCATCAACGGACGCGTAGGGGAGGAGCTCACCGGAGAGCACGGTGTATGTGCCTATGCCGGGGACATCCTCGAAATGCTCGAAGGCAATCCGCATGTCACCGGCGTTTTCAAGATTGTCCCGGGCCAGGGGGCATTCATAGAAACGAAGGAGAACAGACAGATGGCCGATCACTACCTCGACAGGCTCGGTCGGCCTCCGGGCAAAATCACCTTCGAGCGGGTCCTGCCCAGGTTCCTGCACAGGACCGAATATCTCGTGAACGAACGGTACGAAAGGCTCCTCAAGGAGCAGATCGGGAGGGAGCGATAGGATGGCACGGTGCGATCCTCCACGGTCTATGACCAAGGCCGTCCCTCACAGATTTCACAACAGACCCGTCGAGACCTTGCCTCGCAAGGACCTTGACCGGCTGAGGCTCCATCTGTTGAGACGGACACTAAGGCACGCCTACGAGGGCTCAGCGCATTACAAGGCGGCATTCAAGGATGCCCGGTTCGATCCTGCCAAGGTCCGGTCCATCGACGATATCTCGAAGATACCGCTCCTTACACGTTTCGAGGTCTCCTTCTCACAGTCCTCCTGGCCTCCGTTCGGGGACCTGTTATGCGTTAATGGGGCACAATTGTCCACCACCGTCATGACATCTGGTAACGTGGGTCGTCCCATCCTGGTCCCTCTGACCGAGAACGATTCCACTTACTATTGCGCCCCGGATTCCGAGCTGTGGTACCGGGCCATCCATCCCTTTGGCCGAAAAAAGGACGACATCATCCTGTCGACATGGAGTCACGCGGTCGACGCGTGGTCAGCGTCGAGCCTGGCCCTATCGAGGCGCAGGCGCGGCATGCCGATCGTCATTTCCGGTGGTGCCACGGTGGAACAGGAGCTGGCAATCTTGGCCCGTCTCAGGCCCACGATATTATTGACGAGCCCGACCGTGTGCTCCGAGATGCGGAAGAGGGTGTCCGAGCTCCGAACCGAAGAAAGGGAACGGATCAGGGTCAGGGCGATCATCATCGGTGGGGCCCTAGGAAGGAAGGACCTTGTTCCATGGGACCTCCAAGGCCATGATGTAGAGATGCTCGAGGTTGCCTATGCAGCCGAGGTCGGTCTCATCGGCCATGAGTGTCAGGTCCATGACGGGCTACATGTGCCAGAGGACCATCTGCTAGTGGAGGTACTGGACCGGGACGGGAGCCCAGTGGCCCCCGGTGAAGAGGGCGAGCTCGTCGTCACGACCCTCAGGCACGAGGCCATGCCGCTGATCAGGTACCGACTGGGCGACATCACAGCAACGATACCAGGGCAATGCCCCTGTGGCCGGACGCATATGAGACTGAAAGGGCTCCTCGGGAAGGTCACGCCAAGCATGGTCCAAGCGGATGTACCGGGTCCGAACGGTCCGGCCTAGATGCAACCGTCCGGTTCCTTTTCGACGAGCTCGATGCGGCTTATCCATTTGATGCCGTAATGTGCATTCCCGTCGTCATAGACCAGACGGAGCGGACCACCGAGCTTCGGATCGAGCACATTGCCATTGATCTTGAAGGCCAATATCGGATTGTACTCGAGCACGTCGGCAATGGACATGGTCCTCTTTATGCCCTCGGAATAGAACACGACGAACCTCGCCATGTTCGTCGGTTGCGTGAGCGACAGGACGTACCTGACCGGGAAGCCCTCCCACTTTACATCGCCGGGCTCCCAACCGAACTGCCTGTAGTTGTCAATGCGTATCTCGTTCCTGAGGAAGAGCATCTCGCCGTACTTGAGGGCCTTCCTAGACCTGACGAGCCCGTCGACCCTAAGGGTCCAGACGAGCGGGTTGAAGCTCGGCTCGGGAGGGGCCGTGCCCTCCGGCAGTTCTATAAGCTTGTTCGGCGGCATCGCGAAAGGATGCATTGATTCCTCGGTTGATATCCTTTATGTTCTGAACTCGGACCAGATACTCGGTCCAAAAGCATTTTATTCCTCATACCATTACACATCTCGGTGCTCCCATGTTCACGATAGAAGAAGGCACAGCCGCAGTGAAGATAGCACGGAAGGTCATCGAGGCCCACATCCAAGGCAAGAAGCTCCCCAAGCTGGAGTTCCCGAAGTCGTTCGACGAGCTCGGCGGGGTCTTCGTGACCATCAATACCTTCCCGGAAAAGGACCTGCGTGGCTGCATCGGTTACCCTGAACCTGTCTTCCCGCTCAAGGAGGCCATAGTGGACGCGGCCAAGAGCGCCTCCACCAGGGACCCACGCTTCAGGGCCGTCTCGCCCCAGGAGCTCGATAAGATCGTCGTCGAGGTCTCTCTGTTGACCAAGCCCGAACTGATAAAGGTCGACAAGCCCAAGGAGTACCTGAAGGTCGTGAAGATCGGCAGGGATGGCCTCATCGTAGAGCATGGCATGTATCGAGGCCTGCTCCTGCCACAGGTGCCCATCGAATGGAAATGGGACGTCCACACGTTCCTTGACCATACCTGTATGAAGGCCGGCCTTCTCGCTGACGCATGGCTGGAACCAGGCACCAAGCTCTACAGCTTCACAGCCCAGGTCTTCGACGAGAAAGAACCGAACGGAAAGATCGTCGAGATGCCACTGAGACCAGAGGAATAGTCGGCCCGTCGATACCTATTTGCTACCGCGCCTCTCCTCGTGGCCGAGGTCCGTGCGCGCCTTCTTCAGCTCCGACAGGTCCATCAAGGCCATGGCCGCGAACACCTTGGCATCACCGACCAGGTTCGCTATATAGCAGTACTCGTTCGGCTGGTGCGCCACCTCGTCCCCCTTGCCCCAGACGACGGCCGGTATGCCCTTCTTCCTGAAGGTCGCCGCGTAGGTCCCTCCACCGATACCCCCGAAGTATGGATTGTTCCCGTAGACGATCTTGGCGCACCGTTCGGTAAGCCTCGAGATATCATCCTTGGGTGAGGTCGGAAGGGCCGCCTCCTCCCTCTGTATCTCCTGGAACTTGAACTTGACCCCGGTCTCGGATTCCACCTTCGCAGCAACCTCCTTATAGACCGCAAACACCTCATCGATCTTGTAGCACGGCAGGACCCGGTTGTCGAAGTAGACCACATCCTCGCCGGGGATAATGTTCACGCTCGGGACGTTGTTCTCCTTCTTCGTGACCTCGAAGGTCGACACTGGCGGAATGAAGATGTCGTCCTTCCTCTTGAACTTGGAATAGAGCTCTTCGTCGACCAAGGTGATGTACTTCGCGGCCGACTTGTGCGCATTGATGCCCTTCTCCGGCGTGGACCCGTGGCACTGCTCTCCCAGCGTAGTGACCTTCAGCCACAGGATGCTCTTCTCGGCCACCTCTATCATCTCGCCGTCCGGCGTCGGCGCGTCAGGGACGATGACGAGGTCATCCTTCTTGAAGAGCTCAGGCCTCTTCGCGAAGATCTCCTTGATGCCGAGGACACTACCGGTCTCCTCGTCGGCAGAGAACATGAGCGCAAGCTCGTAGGCTGGCACCAGCCCCTCCTCCATCAGGGCCCTCATTGCGAATAGGCTGGCCACCAGGTCCTGACCGTTGTCCTCGGAGCCTCGGCCGATGACCTTGCCGTCCTTGACCACGGGCTCGAAGGGGTCCGAGCTCCAGGCGGCCAGGTCGCCGGCTGGGACCACATCCATGTGCGTGATGATCCAAAGTGTCCTCTTGCCCGTCCCCTTCATCCTTGCGATGATGTTCGGCCGGGAGCCTGACGGCACGCTGGGGTCAGGCACATCGATCCTCTCGATGTCCTTGATGCCCCATTTCCGCAGGATGCCCTCGATATAGTCCGCCTTGGCCTTCTCGCCCACGCCTCCGTTCGTAGGGCCAATGGCCTTGTTCCTTATACATCCCTTGAGGACCTCGACCATCTCATCCTGTAACGAATCAAGCCTTGCGAAGACCATCTTCAACTTCTGCTGCATGGGTCCCGACCTCCCGGACCGTCCTAGGGCCCCGGGCATTGAATATCGAAACAGTTCGTTAAAGATAACCTTTCGCCTTCAGGAGGCTACCAGAGACCCTGACCGTCCTGACGGTCACTGTCATCCCGCCGACCTCCTTGATCTCCGGCAGCAGGACCTTGACTGCCTCTATGTCCTTGTTCGTGCACCTGACTATCCCCTTCCCGCGCTCGAACAATATCAACCTTGGGGATGGACTGACGCCCTTCTGCGTCGAGACGCGGTTCAAGGCGCGGATGATGTCCTTCCTCTCGAACATCCCGGGGACCACCTCGAAAACGAGGTACCTCGTGTGTCCGACCCGGTCCTTCACGACCATGTGCCTTGGAGCACCTTGGCACTTAAAATCGTTTGCTGTACTATGTGAGTGATTGATTAAATAACCCTACCGCATATATTATATAAATAAAAATTACTATTATATTATGAGATAAAAGGCATCACATAATAAAAAGGAACAGCAACCCGACAAAAAGGTTTAAGAACGATAAACGTATTTGATGCCATATCTTGCAATATAGAAGACACATAATGGAGGTCATCATATGAAGGCCGTGAAGCTCCTGTCCCTTGTGATCGTCGTACTCTTCGTTTCGATAGTCCTATGGGCACCGATCGGAGACGCAAAGAACTATCCCCCCAAGAAGGTAGTTGGGAACCCAACAGTGCTCGCCGAGGCGAAGGGCGCAGAGGTCAGGGTCTACTTTAGGGGAACGGTGATGTCCGCGACGAGGCCCATGGGCAACTCCTCCGCGGAGGTCAAGAACTGCCCGGGAAAATCCCCTGCCGGTGCCAGGATGTTCGGCGTCCAGGTCGGCACCTGGAAGATGACCATCGCAGGTGACACGACAGTGTCCGGCGCGGTCTCAGCGGTCATTTGGGCGGGCAGCAAGGGTGGCGCCAAGAACGCAGGCTTCAGGATCAACTTCATGAGGAGCGGCGGGAACACCCAGTCCATCTTCACCAACAGGCAGACCCTCACCGCAGAGCCTGTGAAGTTCACGGCCACGGGCACCTATTCCCAGACCTTCAGTCACGGTGACACCTTCGATGTCGGGGTGGTATGGCTCGCGGACCCGCAGCATGGTATAGGGCCCGCCGGCAACGGCGAGTTCTACTACGGGAACGCCCAGTACGATTCCAGCATCAAGCTTGCCTTCATGACGCACCCAATCAAGATCACGAACATAACCGCCCCGCTCATCAGCGCGTCGACGATGGACATCAAGGCCGAGTTCCATGACATACTCGGCGCGGACCCGTCGTCCATGATGTACTCCGTCGCCATCACGGGGAAGACCACGGCCCAACCCGTGAACATCGGCGAACCGAAGCCATCGGCAGGTGGCGGCAACTCATCCTCGGTCACCTGGACCTGGTCGCACAACAAGGACAACGCCCAGGACGGCCAGTACACGATCGCCTGCGGCATATCCTACGATGGGAACGCGACGGCGACCAACCAGACCACACTTAATGTCGACTTCCCGGCCGGTGGGGGAAATAAGGGTGGCGGTGGTATATTAGGAGGATTGGGCGGTGGAGGCAACTTGCCATTCATGTTGATAATTGTCATCGTCCTGATCATCGTCATCGTCGTGATGGTAGTGGTCCTCCGGAGAAGCAAGAAGAAGAAAGGAAAGGCCAAGAAGAATGAGGACGAAGAGGAAGAAGAGGAGGAAGAAGAGGAGGCCTAGGGCCATAGGACCCTGGTGGCAAAGGGAAGGGGCCACGCCATGAGGAAACGAGGAACTACCCTCCTGTGTCATGGCCTTCCGTCCATCCTCGTCGTTCTCTCACTTTTGATGACCGTCCCAGGTCTGGCCTTCTCCGCGACCGGCGCTCCCCCTAGGGGCAGCAGCCAGGACAAGGTCCTAGTGAAGCTCAATTTCGATAACGGGGCGAACGGCAACCTCGTTCCTACGCCGGTCGACAGGGACCCGGTCGAACAGATAGCCATGCTGGGTAAGCCCCCAGGAACGATCGTTGCCGGAATGGTCATCGGTCACTGGGCTACAAAGCAGATCAAGTTCCCGATCTCCG
>Ga0315295_10001014_pt1 | contig 24019 bp, 21 predicted proteins | sample YL17G14_0_MG_FD_204453 | JGI IMG/M metagenome (GOLD analysis project Ga0315295, IMG submission 204453) | Sediment microbial communities from Yellowstone Lake, YNP, Wyoming, USA - YL17G14_0 | ecosystem: Environmental > Aquatic > Freshwater > Lake > Sediment | place: USA: Wyoming | collected...
TTTCCAGCAGACTGAAGATGTATTCATCATTATCATAGCCAGTGAGGACGAGGATGATGACGGAAGGCATGATTTTCTTGATTTCACGTGTTGCCTCAATGCCGCTCATTTTAGGCATGGCAACATCCATCACCACCACATCGGGCTTGAGCTGGCGGGTTAGACGCACTGCCTCCTCGCCGTCGCCAGCTTCACCCACGACTTCCAAATCATGCTCATGCTCCAAGAGCTGGCGTGTGCCCTGGCGCACCACAACGTGGTCTTCAGCAAGCAAAATCCTGATGCGACTCGTAAGCCACCCCTGCGGTAATTATAGCTTTTGGTCGCCGCATTTTCAATAACAATAGAATCACACAGCTTTCTCCTCAAAAGGAAGAGGCTGGGGATAGAATGGGATGTGGCTAACTAGCTCATTATGCCTAAGCATTTATGCCTAGTGACCCTCAGCCAGATTGCGTTTTAGCGAAGAGGAAAATAGGCGCTGGGCGCGATGTCAGCCAGTTTCATTGGTTGTTAAATGAGGCCGGGAAAAGGGATGGTGGTTGGGATGGTGAAAGTAGGTCTGCTCCCAGTGCAACACTGAATGGCGCTTCCCGCGGCTGAATGTCCTTTCTGTGGTAATGAGGACCAGAAAACTCTGGGCTACTTCTTCGCTGACGCAGAAAATTGGCACGCCTATCGCATCTATGTCTGTGAGAAATGCCACAAATACCTCAAAGCGATTGATTCTCGTAGCGCCGGGTCTAAAACGATAACACTCTGGGAGCGTATCAAGACAAGAACATTGGAGAAATATGTGGAATCAATGGGTTACACCCCCGGCTGGAAGGTGGTGGTCTACGATTAGGTAAGGGTTGATGCTCCGACTCGGCAATAAGAAATCCAGACGCAATAACATGGTAGCAAGAAAGAGGGGTGGTAAGATGAGAGTTGGTGATACCGTAAAAATCCTGAAGTGTGAGTCAAAACCGGAACTTGTGGGCAAAACCGCCCAGATAGTTGACCTGCAAATCCAGCAGTATGAGAAATACCGCACCTATTCTATCTGGGCAAAGATGACTCAAGGCGAGCGTAGCGGTAAGATCTATGGCTTCCGTGAGGGTGAGATTGAGGTCCTGGCGCCGGTAATGGCGGAGAAGATGCCGGCGCAGAGTGTCCAGTTTGGCGAAAAGGCGGTTAGGACCAAGGTGATTGAGCGGTTTGAGGAAATGCTCCGGGGGACACTGACCGCTGAGGAGATTACCGAGATTGAACGGCGCATCAATGAAGCCAAGGGTAAAATCCTATCTACCGCGGGTAAGGGTTTCTGGGAAGGGAAAACACCCTGCTGGGAGATGTTCCGTTGCCCCGAAGCCATCAAGAATGAATGCCCCGCCTTTAAGGAGCGTTCATACCCTTGCTGGGAGATTGAAGGCACCTACAGCAAGCTTTACAATTATGGGGAAAAGGGCGATAATGTTGAGGTGTGCCGCATATGCCGGGTCTACAAGAAGTACGGTCAGGGTCAGCCCATAGAGATCAAGCTCGTTGGTAAAGGATTTAATACTGCTCGTTATGCGGAAAAAGCTAGAGCCTAGAAAGCGAATAGACTAGCTGTATGCTCAAAACAGATTGCGGGAGTAGAGGGGAACACCAAATCTAGAATTCCCTTTACTCCTGCATTTTGATGAAGAAAGAGTCTCAGGAAGGAGGCAGGTTTATGGAAAAGATGCCGGTCGGGGCACCGTTAAATGAAGAGACTAGCTTACCCAGCCGAACCTACCGCGAGGTTATGGAAGCAATTGATGAAAACCGGGGGCAGTCCGGGGCAATTATCCGGGTGCTGCAACGGTCTCAGGAACTCATTGGCTATCTCCCAGCGGTGGTGCTTAAGACCATCTCTCAAGAGATGAGAATCCCCCTGAGCGAAATCTATGGGATTGCCAGTTTTTACCATTTCTTCAGCATGGTGCCCAAGGGGCGACACATCATCCAGGCCTGTATGGGTACCAGTTGCTATGTCAAGGGGGGTCAGAAGATTCTGGACACCCTCAAGAAGGAGTATAAGCTTACGCCTGGTGATGTTACCGTTGACGGTAGGTTCTCTCTGGAGACAGTGCGTTGCCTTGGTTGCTGTGGGCTCTCGCCAGTAATTGCGGTGAGTGGCGATGTCCACCGCCGGGTAAAGTATACTGAGTTAAAAGACTTACTGAGTACCTACAAATAGGATGGTAGAAGATGAAGTCGCTTATGTCTGTCGTTGAACTGGATAACCTTAGAGATAAAGCGCGAGCTAATCTCGCTGAACTAGAGAAAAAGACTCAGGTCAAGGTTCATTTGAGCACCTGTGGTATCTCCTCCGGGGCGGGCAAGATTCTGGATGCCTTCACTCGTGAGGTGGAGAAACTTAAACTGGCTAATGTGGTTGTTCTTCAAGCCTCCTGTATCGGGCTCTGTAGCCTTGAGCCAATGGTAACCATTATCCCCTCCCGTGGTGAGCGATTCGTCTATGTCGAGCTTACCGAAGATAAAGTGCGCCGTATTGTTGAGGAGCACTTGGGGCGGGGGAAGCCGGTAAACGAGTGGCTACTGGATTTGAACCAGCCTATGCTTAAGCTCCAGACCATCAGAATCATGCACAACCAGGACCTTGACCCGAGGGATATTGAGCAGTATATCGGCCGTGATGGCTATCAAGCCCTGCGCAAGGTCGTCTCTGGGATGAAGCCTGAAGAGGTCATTGATGAGATAGCCAAGTCGGGTCTGAGAGGTCGCGGTGGTGCTGGCTTCCCTGCGGCAAGGAAATGGGGCTTTGTCCGCAGCTCCCAAAGTGATGAGAAATTTATCGTCTGTAACGCCGACCAGGGCGACCCCGGGGCTTACATGAACCGTCTGGTGTTGGAGGGTAATCCCCACTCGGTAATTGAGGGCATGGCGATCGGGGCTTACGCCATCGGCAGTGTTCATCAGGGCTACGCCTACATCCGTGCCGAATACCCCCGTGCCGTGCAGAACTTCTCTCACGCCATCAGACAGGCGCAGGAATATGGACTGCTGGGGAAGAATATTCTGGGCACTGGCTTTGAATTCAATTTGAGCATCTTCCAAGGCGCCGGTGCCTTTGTCTGTGGTGAGGAGACAGCGCTTTTGGGTTCCATTGAGGGTGGAAGAGGTAACCCCCGCCAGCGGCCGCCCTTCCCGGCTAACCCCGGGGGAGGGCTCTACGGTAAGCCCACCGCCATCAATAATGTGGAGACTTGGTCGCATGTGCCCATGATTTTACTGAATGGTGCCAAGTGGTTTGCCAGTGTCGGTAATGCGCAAAATACTGGCACCAAGACCCTGTGTCTGGTGGGTAAAGCCAGGAACACCGGGGTAATTGAGGTGCCCCTCGGCATGCCGCTGGGCACCATTGTCTTTGACCTTGGCGGCGGGACGGCTAAAGGTAAGAAGTACAAAGGAGTTCAGATTGGCGGTCCCTCGGGTGGGGTTATCCCGGTCGCCCACCTCAACACCCCGGTTGACTACGAGGCAATTCCCGCCCTTGGTGCCATCATGGGTTCGGGTGGTCTCGTGGTGCTTGATGAGGATAACTGTATGGTGGATGTAGCCAAGTACTTTCTCGAGTTCACCCGAGATGAATCCTGTGGTAAATGTACCCCCTGCCGTGCTGGTATCCCCAAGATGCTTGAGATTCTGAATAAGATTAGCCGGGGCAAAGGCACCATGGCAGACCTATCTGTCCTGGAAGAACTGGGGGAGATGGTGGCTTCAGCTTCCCTCTGCGGGCTGGGACAGACCTGCCCCAACCCGGTCTTAACTACGCTACGGCACTTCCGTGAAGAATATGAGGCTCACATTATTGACAAGAAGTGTCCGGCGGCAGTCTGCCAAGGAATGTTTGAGTCACCCTGTCAGCATACCTGCCCGGTTGGTCTTGACGTGCCGGGTTATGTCAGTCTCATTAAAGAAGGCAAATTTATTGAAGCCTACTGTCTTATCAAACAGCGTAACCCCTTTCCCTCCATCTGCGGTCGGGTGTGTCATCACCCCTGCGAGTTTAAGTGTCAGCGGGGTCAGATTGATGAACCAATCGCCATCAGAGACCTCAAGCGCTTTGCCGCTGATTATGCCTTCAAGCTGGGGGTTGACTATGTCCCTGAAATAAAAGCGCAAAGAAAGGAAAAGATAGCCATCATCGGGGCCGGGCCCGCCGGGCTTTCTGCCGCCTGGGACCTGGCGCTGGAAGGCTTTGGGGTTACCGTTTTTGAGGCACTTCCGGTCGCTGGGGGTATGCTGGCGGTGGGCATCCCTGAATACCGCTTGCCCAAAGATATTTTGAAGAAGGAAATTGCCGAGATTGAGAAGCTCGGCGTGGAGATAAAACTCAATAGCCCGGTTAACGAAATTAATGCCCTCCTTAAGGACGGCTATCAGGCAGTTTTCATCGCCACTGGTGCCCATGAAGAAGAAAAGCTCGGGATTCCCGGCGAGGAGCTTCAAGGGGTTTATGGTGCGACTGAGTTCTTGAGACTGGTCAATCTAGGGGAAGAAGTCCGTCTGGGACGAAGAGTGGCGGTGGTTGGTGGTGGTAACTCAGCCATTGACTCTGCCAAGGTGGCGCTCCGTAAGGGCGCCGAAGTCCATGTCTTCTACCGGCGTGAAAAACAGGATATGCCCGCCATCTCTGAGGAGGTGAGCGCCGCTGAAGAGGAAGGTATCCAATTCCACTTCCTGGCGACACCGAGCCGCATTCTGGGTCGGGACGGGAAGGTTAACGCTCTTGAGTTAATCCACATGGAGTTAAAGGAATTTGACCGCAGCGGCAGAAAGACCCCTTATCCCATCGCTGGTTCGGAACACCACTTTGATGTTGATGCAGTTATCGCTGCTGTTGGTCAGCGCCCCAATACCTCATTCATCAAGGATACTGAAATCAAGACGCGGCGCAACGGTACCATTGAGGCTGATGCCAGAACCCTAATCACTCAGGCTAAAGGGGTCTTCGCCGGTGGTGATGCGGTAACTGGGCCTCAGACAGCAATTGAAGCTATTGCCGCCGGGCAGAGGGCTGCCTGCCAAATCAAACGCTATCTTGAAGGGAGGGAACTGTCACCGCTGGTGGAACGGCGTAACGGCTACCAGGAAATCCCGATTTCTTCCGTGCCCCCGACCGAAGAAGAAACCAAGGAGAGGGCTCGGATTAAGGCTCATGAAATACCCCTAGAGGACAGAAGGGCCTCCTTCAGGGAGGTGGTTTTAGCCTATAGCCCGGAGGGGGCTCGGGAAGAGGCGCGCCGCTGCTTGAGATGCGACCTAAGCAACTTGGAGTTGGAGGATAGCTAATGAGCGAGGTTACCTTAACCATCAATGGTAATAAAGTCAAGGGGCAAACGGGTAATACCGTTTTGGAGATTTGTCAGGCTAACGGCGTTGAGGTGCCGACACTCTGTCACCTTAAGGGACTCAGTGATGTTGGCGCCTGCCGAATGTGTCTGGTGGAGATTGAGGGGGAAAGACGTCCCGTGCCCAGCTGTACCTACTCGGCGCGAGAGGGACTGGTGGTGAAGACCCATACTGAGCGGCTGGAGAAATTCCGACGTCAGGTTCTGGAACTTATCTTTACCGAGCGCAACCATTTCTGCATGTTCTGCGAGCAGAGCGGGGACTGTGAATTACAGGAGCTCGCTTACAAATATCAGATGGATAATGTGCGTTATCCCTATACTTATCCCACTTTGCCCCTTGATGCCCTGAGCGATTATCTGGTAATTGACCACAACCGCTGTATCCTCTGCGGACGTTGTGTCCGGGTCTGTAGCGAGATTGTCGCCAATAACACGCTGGAATTCGGAGGGCGTGGCTTTAAGACACTGGTTAGCGCTGACCTGGGGCAACCACTGGGCGAGTCAAGTTGCATTTCCTGTGGTGCCTGTCTTCAGGCATGTCCTGCCGGCGCCATTATCAGTAAGTTCAGCCTTTACCGGGATAAGACCGGGGAATGTCAGAAAATAGCGACGGTCTGTCCCGGCTGTGGGGTGGGCTGTCCCATCAGTGTGCTGGTTAAAGACAACAATCTGGTTAGGATTGAAGCCCCGGACCCCACTGTGCCCAAAGGGCCGCTCTGTCATGTGGGGCGTTTTGAACTGTTACGAGAAACCCGCCCCCGCATTACCACACCGCTGGTAAGAGGTCGTCAGGGCGAACTGGAAGAATGCCCCTTGGAAAAGGCGCTTGATGTGGTTGCCCACGGATTGAATGAGGTCGGCAGTAGTCTTGCTGGGCTTACCACCACTCGTCTGCCCAATGAGACACTAGCGCTCTTCCAGAAATTCATTAATGAGGTTGCTGGAAGTAGTCTGATTGACAGCCTAGACGGAGAGGACTACCGCATCATCAGCCAGGGGATTAAGGAATTCCAGGATGGCAGTAAAGGACTGGATATTGAATGCCCGGTTGACGAGATAATCAAAGCCGACTGCATTCTGGTGGTTGAGGCTGACCCCGTCAGTACCAACCCTATTGTGCTCACCCTTATCCGCCGTGCCATGAGGGAAAGGGGGGCGCGCTTGATTACGATTGACCCTGAGAGGGATATCTTCCCGCTTTTAAGCCATCACTGGCTTAAGCCCGGGGTGGGGAGCACTGGGGTTCTCCTCACCGGTCTGGCCAAGCTCCTTATTGATGGCGACATTGTGCCTTCAGGACGAGCGAATTCAAAGCTGGTGCGGTCTTTAAGCAACTATGCCATAGATGAGGTGGTGGGAGCCACCGGTATTGAAAGAGAGAGGCTAGAACTGCTTGCCGAGACGTACGGGCATAGCCAGTCTGCCGTCATCATCTACGGTGGTGGTTTACTGGCGAAGAGTCAGCCCAGCCTGGTTACCAGTCTCCTAACCCTGGCGTATTTGACGGGTAATCAGGTGGGGGATAAGCTCAGGGTTCTTTCGCTGAAGCGTGGGGTGAACAGCCGTGGGGCTTGGGAAAAGGGTCTTGCAGCCAAGGGGCTGGGACAGGGGAGACCAAGAGGCATGTATCTCCTTCTGGGGGATGACACCCCAGATGACGGCGTGCTGAGACGACTGAGCCGTGCTGAGTTTTCAGTGGTTGAGGCAAGCTATCCCTCAGCGGTGACGGAGCTGGCAAATGTCGTGTTGCCGTCGCCAATTTGGGCAGAAAGAGGCGGCAGCTTTGTGGCGATGGATGGGACGAAGCTTGAGGCAAAGCGTCTGCTTGAGCCTAAAGCCGGCGCGCTTTCGGATGAGGAGATACTGAGAAAGCTTGCCCGGAAAATGGGGCACGATTTGGGGTAAACTTGGGAGGTTTATGGTGGCAAAAGTTAAAGTGGCTACAGCCTGGTTGGACTGTTGTTCTGGATGTCATATGTCCTTCTTAGACCTGGATGAGGCGCTCATCGATTTGGCGGGTAAGATTGAGATTACCGCCAGCCCGGTCACGGACATCAAAGAGTTCCCCAAGGTTACGGTGGGTATCATCGAAGGCGCCGTAAGCAGTACCCGCGATGAAGAGGTCGCCAAGAAACTGCGCGAGAGCTGTCAGATACTTATGGTCTGGGGTGACTGTGCCTGCTTCGGTGGCATCTGCACCATGCGTAATCTATTCCCCAAAGAGGAAATCCTGAAAAGGTGTTACCTAGAGTCTGAGAGCACCCCGCATGGTAAGATTCCCTCATCCGAGGAGCTGCCACTGCTCTTTGAGCAGGTGAGACCAGTAAATCAGGTGGTCAAGGTTGACTGCTATGTCCCCGGCTGCCCGCCGGAGGCCAAGGTGATTCAGTACGCCCTAAAGGAGCTTCTTGAAGGCAGAATCCCGGTACTGCCTGCTGAAATGATGCGCTTTGACTAAATGCTTTAGAGAGGTAGTTTATCGTGAGCAAAATTACGATTGAACCAATTACCCGGATTGAGGGTCACGGTAAGGTAACCATTCAGCTTGATGACCGAGGGAATCCAGAGACCGCCCGTCTTCACGTCACCCAGGTAAGGGGGTTTGAAAAGTTCTGTGAGGGCAGGCTCTTTTGGGAGATGCCAGTCATCACGCCGAGAATCTGCGGCATCTGCCCGGTGAGCCATCATCTGGCTTCGGCTAAGGCGGGTGATATGATTCTAGGGGTGAAGCTAACCCCCACTGCTGAGATGCTACGCCGGCTCATTCACCTGGCCCAGTATGTTCAATCTCATGCCCTGCACTTCTTTTACCTGGCCAGCCCCGACCTCCTCTTCGGTATGGAGGCTGATCCGGCAAGACGGAATATCATCGGGCTTATTGCCGAGATGCCGGAGCTGGCAAAGAGGGGGGTTAAGCTCCGTGCCTTTGGTCAGAAGATAATAGAAGCGCTCGGTGACAAGCGGGTTCACCCCAATGCCGCTATCCCTGGGGGCATGAACAAAGCCCTTGAGGTGGCAAAGCGTGATGAGATTTTGAGGGAGATTGATGACATCGTTGCCGACGCCCAGTTTGCCGTTAACCTGATAAAGAACTACTGTGCTGAGCACAGTGGTGAAGCTCAAAAGTTCGCCAACTTTGACACCAGCTACCTCGGTCTGGTGGATGGCCAGGGTAACGTTGAATACTATGACGGCAAGCTGAGGCTCAAGGACAGTAAGGGCTTTCTTCTAGAAGATGTTGACCCTCAGAACTACCTTAACCTCATTGAAGAAAAGGTTGAAGACTGGTCTTACCTCAAGTTCCCCTACTACAAAAAATTCGGCTACCCGCAGGGCGCTTACCGCGTCGGGCCCCTGGCGAGACTCAATGTTGCCGATGGTATGTCAACAGAGCTAGCCAACAAAGAGTTCGCTGCCTTCAAGAAGCTCAGCCGAAGCGGTATCGTGACGGGTTCGCTGTACTACCATTACGCGCGCATGATTGAGATGCTTAACGCTGCTGAGGGGATAAGGGAGCTTGTCCAGAACGAGCAAATCCTGGGTAAGGACATCTGGGTCAACTCTAAAGAGATTAGGGGTGAGGGTATCGGGGTGATTGAAGCGCCAAGAGGGGTGCTCATCCACCATTACTGGGTTGACCAGAGTGGTAAGATGCTTAAAGCCAATCTGATTGTAGCCACGGGACACAACAACTGGGCGATGAACCGTGCCATCTTTGATGTCGCTAAGGAGTATATTAAAGATGGTAAGGTGAGTGAGGGCATCCTGAACCGGGTTGAGGTGGCTATCCGCTGTTATGACCCATGTCTTTCCTGCTCCACCCATGCCCTGGGTCAGATGCCTTTGGAAATAATCGTTTATAATGCTGATGGCGGGGTCCATCAGGTTTTGAGAAGCTAGCGTGAAGACGCTGGTCCTGGGTATTGGCAATCCAATTCTGGGCGACGATGGGATTGGAGTTCGGGTGGCGGAGGCATTAACGCACAGGATTGATGATGGGGATATTAAGGTGAGAACCGCCAATACCGATGGCTTGGGGTTACTTGAGCTTATCCTGGGCTACGACCGGCTCATTCTGGTGGATGCCCTGATGAGTGAGAGTGTGGAGGTGGGTAAAGTCTATCGGCTCAAGCTGGAGGCTATCGAGCCTTCAGCACCCTCGGTCAGCCTGACCCACCATGTCAATTTGGCGACGGCAGTTGAGCTGGGAAGAAAGCTCTTCCTAGAAGAGATGCCCAAGGAAATTGTCATCTTTGCTGTTGGGGTAAAGGAAATATCTCAGATTACCGAAGAGATGACGGCTGAGGTCGGGAGTGCCGTGCCCGAGGTCTGTGAACTCATTTTGAAGGAGGTAGCCACTTTCACTTGAAGCTACCTCCTTCTCGCCCGTCTCCACAATAGTAGGCTAGGTACCATGGCAACAAAAGTAAAAGTTTTATCGGCTTATCACATAAAAATCGGCGGGGTGGTGCAAGGGGTTGGTTTCCGCCCCTTTGTCTATCGCCTCGCCCACCGGCTTGGTCTTGGTGGCTGGGTGCGTAACACCTCAAGCGGGGTGGAGATAGAGGCGGAGGGAGAGAAGGCGTCGCTCAGACGTTTTATTCACGGGCTTAAGACTGAGGCACCACCTATGTCAACCATTACCAGTTTAGAAACCACCGCCATCCCGCCCAACGGCTATCGGGATTTTGAGATAAGGGAAAGCCTAGCTTTAGCTGGGGAGTACCAGCTGGTTTCACCTGATATTGCCACCTGTCGGGATTGTGAGCGGGAGCTTCTTTCACTTGCTGACCGCCGTTACCGCTACCCTTTCACCAACTGCACCAACTGTGGCCCCCGTTTCACCATCATTGAGAGGGTGCCCTACGACCGTGAATTTACCACCATGCGTGACTTTAAGATGTGCCCCGAATGTCAGCGGGAATATGATGACCCCTTAAATCGTCGCTTTCACGCCCAGCCTAACGCCTGCCCCCACTGCGGCCCGCATCTTGAGCTGGTTGATGCTGAAGGTAAGAAGCTGGATTGCCCCGATGTTATCAGGAAGACTGCGGAGCTACTTGAGGAAGGGCGCATCGTGGCCATTAAGGGGCTGGGTGGTTTTCAGCTTGCCTGTGATGCCACGAATGGCGAGGTCGTACGCAGGTTGAGAGAAAGGAAGAAACGCCCCGCCAAACCCTTTGCCGTGATGATGGCTTCGCTAGAAGAAGTTAAGCGGCACTGCCGTGTCACTTCCGAAGAAGAAAAACTGCTTACCTCGCCTCAGTCACCAATTGTGCTTTTGTGCTGGTGTAAGGAGCTTTCTGCCGTTGCCGGAGAAATAGCGCCCAATCTTCTGTATCTTGGGGTGATGCTACCTTATACGCCCCTCCATCATCTATTAATGCGGGAGGTCAACCGACCGCTGGTTCTCACCAGTGGTAATTTGAGTGAAGAGCCCATCGCCAAGGATAATGATGAGGCGTTGAGAAGATTGAACGGCACTGCCGACTACTACCTCTGGCATAACCGTGATATCTACGCCCGCTATGATGACAGCGTCTTCTTGGTAGAGGGCAGTGAGCTACGCCCGATAAGGCGGGCGCGGGGCTATGCCCCTTATCCCATCTTTCTACCTTTTAAGGCGAGAGAGTTGCTGGCGACCGGGGGTGAGGAGAAGAACACCTTCTGCCTCACCCGGGGAAATTACGCCTTTTTAAGCCAGCATATTGGCGACATGGAGAATGAGGAAACCCTGACCCATTTCGAAAATACACTGAAGCTTTATGAGAAACTCTTTCATATTGAACCAGAGGTTATTGCCTATGACCTGCACCCTGAGTATCTCTCAACCAAGTATGCCCTGTCCTTGAAATCTCAGGGTAGCCAACTGAAATTTGTCCCAGTACAGCACCATCACGCCCATATCGTGAGCTGTATGGTTGAGAATGGCGTTCTCTCACCGGTTATTGGGATTGCTCTTGACGGCACCGGTTATGGGCTTGATGGGGCTATCTGGGGTGGGGAGTTTCTGCTCGGTGATGCCCGTGGTTTTAAGCGGGTTGGGCATTTTGAGTACGTGCCCATGCCTGGTGGGGCGATGGCGATAAAAAAGCCTTACCGTATGGCTCTTAGCTATGTATATAACCTTTTGGGTAAGGATTTTTCACTTGAAGGCTTACCGCTCCTAGAGAATCTTGATGACAAAGAGCTTGCGATAATAACAAGGCAAATTGAGCGCGGGATAAATAGTCCTCTAACTTCAAGTGTGGGCAGGCTTTTTGATGCCGTCGCCGCGCTTACCGGAATCCGTGGGGTGGTTGACTATGAAGCGCAGGCGGCAATGGAACTTGAGATGTGGGCAACTGATGAAATTGAGCGGGCTAGCTATGAGCCGTATCCGTTTACCATTGATGGAAATGAATGTAGGGTGGTCAGACTGACAGAGCTTATTTCAGCTGTTGTTTGGGACATTAAGCAGGGCACCCCGGTGCCCATCATCGCTGCCCGTTTTCACAAAACGGTGGCGCAGGTCGTAGTTGAGATGTGCCGGCTAATTGCCGAAGCAAGTGAGCAGGAAACTGTCGCCTTAAGTGGCGGGGTTTTCCAGAACCGGGTGCTGACGAGGCTGGTGACCTCCGCCCTGAAAGGGCGGGGTTTTAAAGTCCTGACTCACCACCTGGTACCCTGTAATGATGGTGGACTGTCTTTAGGACAGGCAGTGATAGGTAGTTTTGCCGTGGATTGAAGGTGGTTAAACAATGTGTCTTGCCATACCAGCGTTGGTTAAATCAATAGAAGGTAAAGAAGCCTGGGTCGAGATTGGCGGGATAAGACGCAAGGTGAGTCTGTGGCTTACCCCTGAAGCCAAGGTCGGCGACTATGTGCTTTTACACACCGGCTACGCCATAAGCGTTTTGAGTGAAGAAGACGCCCAGGAAACCCTTGAGCTTTTGGCAGAACTGGCGAAGGCGAGTCAGTAAGATGAAGTTCGTTGATGAATATCGGAATTCAGCACTGGTAGCGGGGCTCACCCGCCGTATCCACCGGATTTCCACGAAAAACGCCCGCTTTATGGAGTTCTGTGGTGGGCACACCGTGGCTATTCTGAAATACGGCATCCGCCAGCTTGTGCCCCAGAATATTACCATGCTCTCCGGCCCCGGCTGTCCTGTCTGTGTCACCGATAATGCCGACCTGGATAAAGCCATCGCACTGGCGAAACTGCCCGGTGTTATTCTCACCACCTTTGGCGATATGCTCAAGGTGCCGGGAAGCTACGGCAGCCTCCAGACGGCGAGGGCTGACGGGGCAGATGTAAGAATTGTCTATTCCACCATGGATGCTCTGCAAATCGCCAGAGATAACCCGACCAAATCGGTCATCTTCTTGGGGGTTGGTTTTGAGACCACGGCACCGACGATTGCGGCTTCTGTTCTGCAGGCGGAAGAGGAACGAATTAAGAACTATTATATCCTTTCCCTCGCCAAGCTCTGCCCGCCGGTGATTAAAGCCCTCCTTGATTCGGGTGAAGTGATGCTGGATGGACTTATCTGCCCCGGGCATGTGAGTGCCGTTATCGGTGCAAAACCCTGGGAATTTATCGCCCGTGACTACGGCATTCCCTGCGTGGTCTCGGGCTTTGAGCCGCTGGATATTCTTCAGTGCATTGGGATGCTGGTGAGTCAGGTTGAAGCCGGGCGCAGCGAGGTAGGAATTGCCTACCAGCGCGGCGTCCGCCCAGAGGGAAATAAAGCAGCGATAACCCTAATGGCAGAGATTTTTGAGCCCTGTCCCGCCCGGTGGCGGGGCATTGGTGTTATCCCTGGTAGCGGGCTCAAGCTCCGTCCTGAGTTCCAGTGCTATGACGCCGAAGCTCATTTTGAGATTAATCCGGGGCCCTCTCTTGAGGCCCATGGCTGTATCTGCGGCGATATTCTGCGCGGCGTCAAGACGCCCGGGGAGTGTCAGCTCTTTGCCAAAGTCTGTAACCCGGAAAAACCGGTTGGTCCCTGTATGGTCTCCAGTGAGGGGGCTTGTGCCGCTTACTACCTCTACGGGGAGGGGGTATGAACGAGCGGGTTTTACTGGCACACGGTAGCGGTGGTAAGCTAAGCCACGAGCTGGTAGCCAAGCACTTCGTGAAGGAGCTTTTTAACCCTATTCTGGCAAAGCTCGATGACTCAGCGGTATTTGAACTCTCGGGGAAACTTGCCTTTACCACCGATAGCTTTGTCATCAACCCCATCTTCTTCCCCGGCGGTGATATCGGCAGGCTTGCTGTTTGCGGTACGGTCAATGACCTGGCTATGGTGGGGGCAATTCCCCGATACTTCAGTCTGGCTTTTATCCTTGAGGAGGGCTTCCCGATTGGTGATTTGACCCGCATCGTTAGCTCGGTAAAAGCTACCGCCAAAGAGGCGGGTATCCAGATTGTTACCGGTGATACCAAAGTGGTGCAAAAAGGTGGCTGTGACAAAATATATGTTAATACTGCCGGTGTCGGCAGTATCCCAGATGGGGTGGCTATCTCAGGAGCCAATGCCAAGCCAGGGGATAAGGTAATCCTGAGTGGAAGTATCGGCGACCACGGCATTGCCGTGCTGAGCCAGCGTGAAGGACTCAGTTTCTCTACCGAGCTTAAAAGCGACTGTGCCCCGCTTGGTGGGCTGGTCAGTGCTATGCTTGAGGCAAGTTCAGAGATACATTCACTGCGTGACCCAACCCGCGGCGGGCTGGCGACCACCCTGAATGAACTGGCAATGCAATCAGAGGTGGGGATTAAAATTGAGGAATCAAAAATACCGGTACGGGCTGAGGTGAGAGGGGCTTGCGAAATGCTCGGGCTTGACCCACTCTATATCGCCAACGAGGGTAAGCTTGTCGCCATCGTTCCCCCGGATGCGGCAGAGAAGGTTCTTGTGGCGATGAAAACGAATAAATACGGCGGAGATGCCGTCATTATCGGTGAGGTAACAGCGGAACACCCAGGTCGCGTGGTCATGAAAACGAATTTTGGCACCTCACGGATTATTGATATGCTTACCGGTGAGGCTTTACCCAGGATTTGTTGAGATGCACGAACTGTCCATTACCCAGAGTATGCTTGAGTTAGCACTTGCCGAGGCAGAGAAGGTCAAGGCGAAGAAGGTCGGCAAGATAAGTCTGGTCATCGGCGAGATGTCCGGGGTGGTTGATGAGGCAGTCAAATTCTACTTTGACCTGCTCAGTAAGGATACCATCGCCCGTGGTGCCGAGCTTAATTTCACCCGGGTGCCGACCAAGGCGCGCTGTCGTAATTGTGAGCATGAGTTTATTCTTCAAGAATTTAACTGGGTTTGCCCCAGGTGCAGGCTGTCCAGTCTTGAGATTATCGCCGGTAGTGAGCTTTACCTAGAAAGTATTGAGGTGGAACAGAGTGGAAATCAAGGTTCTTAAAAACATTTTGGGGGTTAATGAGCAGATAGCCAAGGAAAATAGAGGTCTTTTGGATAGTAAAGGCATCTTTGCGCTGAACATCATGTCTTCACCGGGAGCCGGTAAAACCAGCCTGATTCTGGAGACAATACGGAAGCTGGATAGCGAGTTCAAAATCGGGGTTATTGAAGGGGATATTGCCTCAAGCATTGATGCCGAAAAAATCGGGGCAAAAGGGATACCGGTTATCCAGATAAATACCGGCGGTGCCTGTCATCTGGACGCCAATATGGTGAGCTCTGCGCTTAAGAATTTACCCCTTGATACCATCAAGCTTCTATTTATTGAGAATGTGGGTAACCTCATCTGCCCTGGGGAGTTTGAGCTGGGCGAGCATAAGAAGGTCATTCTGCTCAGCACGCCAGAGGGTGACGACAAACCCTATAAATACCCGTTACTTTTCCGTATTGCTGATGTGGTGGTGGTGAGCAAGACCGACCTCTTGCCCTACCTGAACTTCAATATGGATAATTTCGTAAAAGCAGTAAGAACTATTAACCAGAAAGCCCCAATAATTCCCCTCTCTGCGGTAAAAGGGCTGGGACTGGGTGACTGGTTTTCCTGGCTTAAAGGGGTGTTAACGGGAGGGAAGCGTAACGCATAGTGTTGCCGTCGACCAAATAATATGGTAATATAAAAATGCTACCTATAAGACAGTAAAAACTACCCTATAAAACATACAAAAATACCCTATAAGATTGAACACGGACAAAATTGGTTTTCAGTTCCCTTGTCCTTTTCATGAGGTAAGGCTTCTAACATATCGCTAAGAGACCAACGGAGGGTACGAAAATGCTGAAAATTCAAACTTCAGGCCTAGCTGAGGTAGAGCAGGCAATAAAACAATTGCTACCGCCTTGCCAGATTAAATGTCCAATTGACGAAGATATCCAGCGGACAAATGTACTAATCTCAATGCTGCCTGAGGATGAGGCAACGGCCAAGCCCTTAATCATGCAAATCAGCGACTACCTTTACGAAAAAAACCCTTTTTTTAACATCTGCGGTTACATTTGTGGGCTCTGTGAACTTGAATGCAACTATAAAAACCAAGGTGGTGCAATAAGAAGAAGACTGCTCAAAAGATTCCTGTCAGATTACTATACTGACTTTCTTAAGGACAAGGAGGAATTCAAAGTCCCCAAGGAAAGGGAGAATGTGGCCGTGATCGGTGGTGGTCCTGGTGGTCTGATGTGTGCGTACGCACTCAGTAAGAAAGGATATAAAGTAAGTATCTTTGAGTCATCAGACCGATTGGGTGGGGCGCTTTGGTTGATACCACAGTACCGTCTGCCTGAAACAGTTCTGAAGACAACCGTTGACAATCTGGTCAGGATTGCAGGCATAGATGTCAGATATAATGCCAAGGTCGGTGAAGGCAGACTAACCATCGACCGATTGAGAAACGATGGCTACAGAGCTATCTTTCTAGCTAAGGGTACACCGTATCCAAGAATTCTAACATTTGATGGCCAGACCGTACCAGGCCAAGATCTTGCAGGCGTCATATACGGCCATACTCTTCTCTTCGAAGTCAGTCACGGGAATATTAACCCGGGATACTTCAAAGGCAAAAAGCTAATCGTCATTGGCGGTGGTAATGTTGCCTTTGATGCGGCCAGAACCGCAAGGCGGCTTGGCGGCGAAGTGACCATGGTATGTCTGGAAAATGAAGACAAATCTACCAGAGATGGTATCCCCGCCGATGAAGCGGAAATTAGGGGGGCATGGGAAGAAGGAATAAATATTATCTACTCCCGTGGTGTGCAGCAGATAGTGGGAGAGCAGGGGCAATTCAAAGGTATCACCTGCCCGAAATGTACCAGCGTTTTTGATGACCGGGGTTTCAATCCAAAATTTGACTGCACTGATTGTATTGACCTTCAAGGAGACTCCTTAATCATTACCGTAGGCCAGGCACCAGATAGGGCTTTTCTCCAAAGGGAAGGACTTCTTAATGAGCAAGGAAGGATGGTGGTTGACCCGTTCACCTTGCAAAGCCTAAAGAAAGGTTATGTATTTATCGGCGGCGATGTGAGGCGGACTGGTTTCATGATCGAAGCTATGAAAGAAGGCCTAATGGCGGCTGACTCAATCGAGAGATTCCTCAGGGGTCTGGACATGAGGGAGGGTCGTAAGAGGGATTATGAAGCATTTGGCATTCCACGTCGAAAATCTTATGAACCAGAAACTGAGGTAAGTTGGGTGCCACCGGAACAAAGACTGTATTTCCAACCTTTCGAGAAAGGGCTCACCCTTAAAGAAGCGAGGGCTGAAGCGAAGAGATGTCTCACTTGTGGGCCGTGCTTATCCTGCAAAGCGTGTATCTCCATGGGCTTCGAAAAATCCCTGTATGCAGTAGAGGTGGATGAGGAGAAATGCAGCGGTTGTGGACACTGTGTCTTCACTTGCAACTATGATTCTGCTCATCTCAAAGAAGCCAATGGTAAAATACTTTCTACCACCGACATGTTTAAGTGTAAATCATGTGGAATGTGCGTTACCGCATGCCCCTCGCAAGCGAGGAAACTGGTTGACGATGATACCGCTCAGCGGATTGAAAAAGCCCTCTCGATTCTATAGGAAGTTAACGAAAGGAAAAAAGAATGCCAACATACGAGCCGAAAGTGGTATGTTTTTCCTGCAAATTCAGTTGGGGATATCTAGGAGACCAAGAAGAACTATCTCGTAGAATTAAAAACTGGATTCCGATTATCTGTACAGGGAAAGTTGACACTATTCATATATTAAATGCCTATAAACAAGGTGCCGATGGTGTGTTAATTCTGGGCTGCCCTGAAGGCCATTGTCACTATCAGGATGGCAATTTTGAGATGAGGAAAAGGGTCCATTTGCTGTACAAGGTCCTCGAGGACTATGGAATAGAAAGAGAAAGACTTCAGTTAAGCCTGTCGCTGGATCCTGATGGCAAGACAATGCCAATGTTGGTAAAGCAAATGAGCGACAGTATCAGAGCCCTGGGGCCTCTTAAAAATGGCGGAGTACAAAGCGAGAAGACCGTAGAAGCAGGAAGATAATAGGAGGAGAGCGAGATGGCAGATAAGCCGAAAGTTGCTATTTGCTGGCTAGGTGGCTGTGGTGGGTGTGACGAAGCGGTTGTAGATATAAACGAAGTAATTCTGAGTGTTGCTGGTGCCGTTGACCTGGTATTATGGCCGGTAGCACTGGATTTTAAATACCATCATGTCGAAAGCATGAGGAAAGGAGAAATTGCTTTAAGCATAATAAATGGTCATGTGAGGAACTCTGACCATGAAGAAATTGCGAAGCTACTCCGTGAGAAATCCCAGATCGTGTTAGCCTTTGGTGCTTGTGCCTGTTTCGGGGGCACACCCGGTCTGGCGAATTTGAGGACAAAAGAAGACATCTTCCGCTGGGTCTATCATGACGCTCCGACGGTAGTGAACCCCAAAGGAAATGAACCACAGCCCAGTGTCACCGTAGATGGGCACAAGTTAACGCTCCCTGTATTCTCTGAACAAGTCTCAACGCTTAATCAGATAATAGATGTTGATTATTATCTCCCCGGATGTCCGCCGCCTCCGTATCTCGTGCTAAACGCGATAAATGCCGTTATTGAAGGTAAACTACCTCATAAAGGTTCTACTCTGGCTTCTCATAAGTCTCTATGCGATACCTGTCCCAGAAACAAGACCAAACCGGCGATAGTCAGTGTAAAGAAGTTTAAGAGAATCCATGAGGTTATAGCCGATTCCACCTGTTTTCTGGCGCAGGGGATAATATGCATGGGGCCGGCGACACGGACAGGTTGTGGCGAATCCTGTATCGGCATTAATATGCCATGCCGGGGTTGCTTTGGACCTGTTGAAGGTGTAGTAGATTCAGGAGCGAAATTCATCTCTGCTCTGGGGCCTATCCTTGATGCGGAAGCGGAGGACGATGTGAAAGAAGTTGTGGACAGCATATATGACCTGACAGGCTATTTATACCGCTTTTCATTACCAGCATCTACTTTAAAAAAGAAATCGGTTTAGGATTTAGATAAGAAACTTTAGGAGTTGTTTACGGTGACTACTAAAATAACCATTAATCCAATCACCAGGCTTGAGGGCCACGCGAAAATCGAAATATTTCTCAATGAAAAGGGTGATGTCGAAGATACTTACTGGCAGGTCGTGGAGCTTAGAGGCTTCGAAAGGTTTTGCATCGGCAGACCAGTGGAGGAACTACCACGCATCACTGCCAATATTTGCGGTGTTTGTCCCACCCCTCACAATATGGCCTCTACCAAAGCACTTGATGATCTTTATTCCGTTGAGCCGACTCCAACCGCCAAATTAATCAGACAGCTCCACTACAACGCTTTCTATGTTGAAGACCATTTCATTCACTTTTTCTTCTTGGCGGCTCCTGACTTTATTCTCGGGCCCGATGCTGACCCTGCCGAGAGGAATATTCTGGGAGTGGTCAAGAAGGTGGGTCTGGAACTTGGCGGAAAAGTGATAGAAGTCAGGAAGCGATGCCGTGAAATTATCCGTATTATCGCCGGTAGACCAACCCATCCAGAAGGCGGTTTGCCAGGCGGAGTATCAAAGGGCATCAACGATGCAGAAAGACGACAGATACAGGAGACTGCCAACTATGCTGTTGATTTCTCCATCATGGCTCTGAAGTTATTCAAAGATATCGTCCTTACCAATAAGAAATATCTTGACCTTGTCTTGAATGACGCCTATAACCTTAAGACATACTACATGGGGCTGGTAGACAATAACAAAAAAGTGGATTTCTACGAGGGCAAACTCCGTGTGGTTGACCCTAATGGTAAGGAGTTTGCCTTCTTTGATCCACACGAATATGTTGACCATATCGGCGAGTGGGTTGAGCCGTGGACTTATATCAGGCTGAGCCATCTGAAAAAAGTGGGATGGAGTGGCTTGAAGGAAGGTCCGGGGACTTCGCTTTACCGTGTCGGCCCGCTAGCACGGTTGAATGTGGCTGAGGGCATGGCAACCCCAATGGCACAACGAGAATATGAGGAGATGTTTGCAACACTGGGGGGCAAGCCGAGCCATCATACCCTTGCTTATCACTGGGCGAGATTAATTGAAGCCTTACAGGCAGCAGAACAAATGCATATGATCGCCAATAATCCCCTGCTCACAGGGCTAGACCTCCGTAATATGAATCTCAAGCTGAAAAAAGAGGGAGTTGGCTGCGTTGAAGCAGCACGGGGCACCCTCATCCATCACTACGAGACCGATGACAATGGCATAACGACGATGGTAAACCTCATTGTGGCTACTCAGCACAATGCCGCACCAATTAGTCTGTCGATAAAAAAAGCGGCTGTTGGATTTATTAAGGGCCCGGAGGTGAAAGAAGGCTTGCTCAATATGGTAGAGATGGCATTCAGGGCTTATGACCCGTGTCTTGCCTGTGCCACCCATTCCCTGCCCGGCAAGATGCCCCTCGAACTCAATATCAGAGACAGCAAGGGGGAGATAATCAAGACGCTCAAGATTAATTAACACACTGGCAGGTTGCCTGCCTTGTAAACTTATCCTAAAATTGAATTAGTATTAGAGAGTTACTGCGGTTCGAGGAAAGCCGGTATGGTCAAAGCAGGACTTAATAAAGAGAGGGCGCAAAACTTCTCCGGTGTTCCTGCGGGAGAAGGCTCCGGCTTTCCCCTCTTTTTGTTTCTGGCAGGCATGGTCTTTTTCTTCGTATTCCCGGCTTTGCTCCGCTCACCGCTAAATTTCTCTAGGGCGCCTTACGGGCTGGTTATGCTTGCCTCAATGGGCGTTCTCAGGCCATTTACCGGAGGTAATGAAGCAGAGTGGACCCGGTATCTGGAAGCGGTGCTCAAGAGTGAGAAAGACCAGCTTAATGCAATACTGAACACCGTGGAAGAAGGAGTTGCGATTATCGGGTCAAACCGCAAGATACTCTTCATAAACCCGAGCCTGATAAGGGAGTTCGGGGAAGGGACGGGGGCTTACTGCTACAAACACTTATACCAGCGGGACGAACCGTGCGAAAACTGCCGGCTGGCCGGAGCCTTAAACGGCCAAACGGAAAAGTGGGAGTGGACCTTTGCCGACGGCCGGACTTTTGACATTGTCTATACCCCATTCACTGATGCCGACCAGGCCCCGTGTTCTCTAGCCACCTTCATCAATATCACCCGGCGGAAGCAGTTTGAACTCGAACTTGTTAAACTGAATGAGCTTAAATCTGAGCTTTTAACCCAGAAGACCAATCAACTTGAAGAGATCTCCCGGGAAGTGACTAAATTAGAGGAAGAGAAACGCAACTTTGTTCGCTTTCTTAGCGTAGTCGCCCATGACCTTAAGTCACCATTAACAGTAAGCCAATCCATGCTCTGGGAAATACTTGGTGGCTACTCTGGGCCAGTCAATAACGATCAGAAAGACATACTGGAAAGGATTACCAGGAGAATTGATGGCCTTCTCACACTGATAGACGACTTGATGGATATTCCTTTTATTGAAACAGGACAACTCGTAGGTGAGATGAAACATATCTCCATGGGTGAAGTTATAGAAACCTCAGTTGACGGCTTCAGTAGTCTTGCGAGTGAAAAGGGCTTAAAGTTAGAATTGACATTACCCCCGGGCTTATCTGAAACTTATGGGTCAAGCCGGCGGCTTCAACAAGTGATGAACAATCTGTTAAGTAATGCCATAAAGTATTCACGCCAGGGTACTGTCTCAGTACGTGTTAGCGAAGACGATAAGGACATAAAGGTCGAAGTCTCAGATAACGGCATTGGCATCTCGTGTGAGGATTTGCCTAGGCTCTTTCAGGACTTTTCCCGTGGCAAGAATATAGGAGAAATCAAGGGAACAGGATTGGGGTTATCTATATCCAGGAGAATAGTTGAAGCTCATGGTGGCAGAATCTGGGCAGAAAGCCCAAACCCAGAGACTAAGACAGGAAGTAGGTTTACTTTCACTCTGCCTAAAGACAATGGTATTACAGCTACAAAAACCGGGTATGGGAAATTCTAAGATTTAGATCACAAAAAGGAGGTAATAAACATGGAAAGAAAACCCAAGATTCTGTTGGTAGATGACGATGCTGATTTCGTTCAGACGACGAGCAAGGTATTGAAAAGCAAGCCCTATCAGGTAATAGTAGCCTATAATGGAGAAGAAGGCCTTCGGAAAGCAAGAGAGGAAAAACCTGATCTGGTTCTCCTCGACGTGATGATGCCGGTAAAAGATGGCTTTCTTGTTGCCGCTGAGTTCAAAAAGGACCTTGCTATTTCGAAAATCCCTGTTCTGGCACTTACGAGCTTCTCAGAATCACTGGGACAGCCCTTTGCCTTTGAAGTTGAAGAATATCTCAAAAAACCTATCAAACCCGATGAGCTAATTGCTGTGGTAGAAAAGCATCTCAAGCGTTTAGGTTTCAAGGTCTAGGCAAACGCCTAACAGATTAGCTTTATGAGGAAACGAATTAGGAAGTGCATCACTTTACCTCTACTGAACTAGTTCGGACTTAACAAGCAGGGATATTCGTTTCTTATAAAGAGCGAATACCCTCGACCTAACGGTCGGGGTATTAAGCATGGAAGTATAAAATCAATAAACAGTGCGGCGGCTACTTAAATAGCCGCCGCTTTTTAGTTATCCATTGCTATTCAGAACTACTTGTTCAGCGCCTTAAATACGCTCTTCCCGGCATAGATTGCCTTGTCGCCGAGTTCTTCCTCGATGCGGAGCAGACGATTGTATTTGGGGATTGACTGCTGGCTTGGTGGGCCGCACTTTATCTGGCCGCATTCCGGCAATACGGAAATATCGCTGATTACCGTCTGCTCCGTTTCGCCGGAACGGCTGCTCGGCATGCAGCAGTAACCGGCACTCGCCGCCAGCTTGACTGTCTCCAGCGTCTCGGTGAGCGTCCCAATCTGGTTCGGCTTGATGAGAACGGCGTTCGCCGCTCCTAATTCGATTCCGCGTTTTACCCTAACCGGACTTGAAGTAAAGAAATCATCGCCGACAAGCTGAATCCGGTTCCCTAAACGTTTCGTGAGCATTACCCAGTTGTCCCAGTCCTCCTCGGACATGGGGTCTTCGAGGCTGATAATGGGATAGGAGTTTACCCAGTCTTCCCATAAATCGACAATTTCAGGGGCGGTCAAACTCCTGTTTTCACTCTTTAAGACGTATCTACCGTTTTCATAAAGCTCCGATGTCGCCGCATCGACGCCGATGTAGCACTGGTCGCCGAGTCGGTATCCGGCTTTCTCAATGGCCTCCGCTATGAGGTCGATTGACTCACGGTTGGATTTGAGCGGGGCGGAAAGAGGGCCGCTTGAGTTGCCGATTTCGTAGCCTTTTTTCTTCAGGATTCCGGCAATCATCTGGTAAACAGCCGAGCCCGACTGAAGGGCTTCGCCGAAGGTCGCAAGGCCCGCCGGAATCATTAATATTTCTTGGAAATCCATGGAGTCTCTGGCATGAGATCCGCCGCAGAAGAGGTCGAAGCAGGGAACGGGTAACCGGAACGGGCCTTCTCCGCCGATATACTTATATAAAGGCATTTTCTTATTCGCGGCGGCGGCATAGGCCGTTGCCAGGGAGACGGAAAGCACGGCGTTGCCACCGAGGCGGCTCTTGTTCGGAGTTCCTTCAACCTCAAGGATTTTCTTATCCACGGCTGCCTGCGGCGAGGCGCGCATCCCGATAAGCGCCGGGCCGATTATTTCCCGGACGTTTTTGACCGCCTTCATGACACCCTTGCCGCCGTAGCGCTTTTTCTCGCCGTCAAGGAGTTCCCCGACCTCGCTCGCGCCGGCCGAAATACCGGCCGGGACGGAAACCCGTCCAAAACTCCCGTCGGCCAGGGTAACCTCAGCCTCGACCGTCGGGTTGCCGCGGAAGTTTAACACCTCCCGCGCCCACACTTTCACAATGGTATCCGAATCTGGCATTTCGACTCCTTTGACAATTAATTGAGAGGCAGCTTCATTGTTTTTATCGCTTATAGACTGGTGTAAGCATAAACTACCATAAGTTGGCTGTCAACACACCGAATTGAATCATAATTAATGTTACCGAAAGTGGTATCGTTGCCTCAAAAATAGTGTTACCAAGAATAGTTCGACAGGCTCACTATAAATGGAGGCAACATGACCAGAGCCAGTATACGAGAATATG
>Ga0315295_10001015_pt1 | contig 24016 bp, 28 predicted proteins | sample YL17G14_0_MG_FD_204453 | JGI IMG/M metagenome (GOLD analysis project Ga0315295, IMG submission 204453) | Sediment microbial communities from Yellowstone Lake, YNP, Wyoming, USA - YL17G14_0 | ecosystem: Environmental > Aquatic > Freshwater > Lake > Sediment | place: USA: Wyoming | collected...
CCGCCGCATCCTGGTCCGCCACGAGCGTGACGTGCTCAACTACCTCGGCTTCGTCCAACTTGGCTGCATCCTCATCCTGCTGCGCCGGTGTTTATGAGACTGCTTCTAACCTCTAAGGACGGGCTCGGCCATGTCGGCCGGCGTTCGCCTCTCTGAGGCCACCATGAACCACCGCTCCCTCGCATCCCTCGCCCTCCTCACCATCCTGATGCTCGCCCTCGGGCCGACCACTGTCTTGGCCGACCCGCTTTTCGCCGCCAAGACGGACTACGCGACGGGGAACAGTCCCTACTCCGTGGCGATCGAGGACCTGAACGCGGACAGCAAGCCCGACCTGGTGACGCCGAACTGGGGCTCCAACAAGGTGTCGGTGCTGCTCGGCAACGGCAATGGGACCTTCGGGGCGAAGACGGACTTCGCGACCGGGACCGGCCCCGTCTCCGTGGTGATCGGGGATCTGAACGCGGACCTCAAACCCGACCTGGTGACGGCGGACTGGACTCTAAGCAAGGTGTCGGTGCTGCTCGGCAACGGCGACGGCACCTTCGGGGCGAAGACGGACTTCGCGACGGGGACCGGTCCTCAGGCCGTGGCGGTCGGGGACCTGAACGCGGACGGGAAACCCGACCTGGTGACGGCGAACTACACCTCCAGCACGGTGTCGGTGCTGCTCGGCAACGGCGACGGCACCTTCGGGGCGAAGACGGACTTCGCGACGGGGACCAGTCCCATCTCCGTGGCGATCGGGGACCTGAACGCGGACGGCAAACCCGACCTGGCGACGGCGAACTGGGGCTCCAACAGGGTGTCGGTGCTGCTCGGCAACGGCGATGGGACCTTCGGGGCGAAGACGGACTTCGCGACGGGGACCGGTCCCTCCTCCGTGGCGATCGGGAACCTGAACGCGGACGGGAAGCCCGACCTGGTGACGGCGAACTACACCTCCAGCACGGTGTCGGTGCTGCTCGGCACCGGCGACGGCACCTTCGGGGCGAAGACGGACTTCGCGACGGGGACCGGTCCCAACTCCGTGGCGATCGGGGGCCTGACCGCGGACTTGAAACCCGACCTTGCGACGGCGAACCGCATCGCCAGCACGGTGTCGGTGCTGCCCGGCAACGGCGACGGGACCTTCGGGGCGAAGATGGACTTCGCGACGGGGACCAATCCCCAGTCCGTGGCGATCGGGGATCTGGACGCGGACGACGAACCCGACCTGGTGACGGCGAACTACACCCCCAGCACGGTCTCGGTGCTGCTCAACGCGAGGACCACCGGCGTCGGCCCGACGCCCTCGGACCCTCCACGGACCTTCCAGCTTCTGGCCTCGAGGCCGAATCCCTCGCAGGGGACGAGTGAGATCCGCTTCCTGCTGCCCTCGGCGTGCACGGTCGATGTGGCCCTGTTCGACCTCGCCGGACGCAAGGTGCGGTCGCTGGTTTCTGGCGAACCCTCGACCCCGGGCGAGCACAGCATCCGCTGGGACGGACGGGACGGTTCAGGCGCTCCCGTGCGCGGCGGCGTATACCTCGTGCAAGTCCGCGCCGGGCGCGACGTGGGCGTGAGGAAGTTGGTCGTGTTGCGTTAGTACGTTCACGTTCCCAGGGGTTCATCGCCGCACATCTGGTGGCCGTCGCGGCCCCCGGCGCCCCCCGAATTAGTCGAGGCCGGGCTCATCGCCCGGCCCCGTTGGTGCGGCCCCGCATCTGCTGACGTCTACTTCTACTTCTTGAGCTCCGCGAGGTGGTACAGGCGCTCCACGTTGTCCTGCACCCAGGTGCGGAACGCTTCCAACTGCCCCTCGCGTCCCGGCTTCACGCGGATCTCGCCGGTCTTGCGATCGCGCTCGATGACGTGGACGAAGCGCCGCTGCGCCGCGAGGAACTCCTCGAGGCTCGGCCGGTCCTTCGCCTCGCGCTTGCAGTCCACGATCTTGCCGCCCTCTCCGCGCTTCCAGATGAACGTCGGATAGACGCCCGCCCGGGCGCCGTCGAGCGCCAGATCCATGGTCTTGCCGTCCTCGAACTTCCAGCCGCTGATGCAGGGCGCCGGCACGAAGATGATCGCCGTGCCCTTGACCTGCAGCGAGTCCTCCACGGTCTTCTGGAACATGCGGCCATGGGCCGGGCTGACCTGGGCGACCAGGTCGGCGCCGGCGGCGATGGCCATCTGGAGGTAGTCGATCGGCGGGCTCAGGTTGCCGGGCACGTGGCCGACGGCGGGCGTCGTGCTCGTGTCGGAGTAGGGCGTGGCCGCCGGGCTGTACTGGAACCCGGTGTTGGCGAACACCTCGTTCACCAGCACGATCATGGTGATGCGCGAGCGCCGGTTGATGGTGTGCAGCATCCCGCGCAGGCCGATCGCGATGGCACCGCCGTCGCCGGAGACCGAGAACACCTGGATCGGGCGCTTCAGCGCGCCGCAGTCCGTGAGCACGTCGGCCACGTCACGGACGGCCTCGGCGCACGTCATCGCCGACTCGAACACGTTGTGGATGATCGAGAAGCTCTTGGCGAAGTCGTCCGGAGAGCTGTCGCCGCGGCCCCAGGCCACGACGTTCGGGAACAACAGCGTGGACACCTCGGCGCACGAGGTGCCGATGGTGAAGCAGGTCTTCACGCCGTTGTCGGTGACGCGGCCGATGTTCTGCAGCGCCGTCGACTCCATGCAGCCGGGGCACAGCGTGGAACCGGCCCGGAAGCAGGACTCGCGCTGGGCGATCTCCTTGTAGCTGCTCATAGCGCGGCCCCCTCGTGGAAGATCTGGTAGGGAGGCGGCATGTCGCCGGACAGGGCGCGACGCCCGCTGTCGAGCATCGCCTCCCAGGTCGCCTCGGAGACGTCCGCGCCGCCCATGCCGCAGAAGGTGCTGACCACGGCCGGGGGCGAGGGGATGTTGCACAGTGCGTCGGCCACGTCGAGCGTCAGGTGCCCGCGCGACTGGTGGTGCGCCTGGTTGACGACCAGCACCACGCGCGCGCGGCGCAGCTTCTCGCGCACCGCCTCGCGCGGGAACGGCGACAGCAGGCGGATGCACATCCCCGCCACCTTGAGGCCGTGGGTCTTCGCGTAGGACTCGCGGATCTCCTCGAAGGTGCCGAAGTCGGGACCCATGCTGACGACCGCCAGGTCCACGCCGCCCGACTCGGGCCAGCCCACGGTCTCGAAGAACGAGATGCCGGGGCGCCCGAAGGTGCGCTCGAAGTCGGCGCCGACCTTCGGCAGCACGTCGAAGACCTTCTCGAAGCGGCGCTTCTGGGCGACCTTGAAGCCCTGGAAGAAGCGCGACGTGACGCAGTTGCCCATCGCCGTGTCGCCGTTGATGAGACCCGGCAGCGGGCAGGGCTTGATCCAGCGGTCCTGGAACTCGTGGATGGCCGCGTCCGGCTCGCAGGTCAGGCGCGCGTTGCGATGGCTGTCCTTGATGCCGTAGAAGCCGGGCATGCTCGGGGTGAGCACCTCGGGGTGCATGCTGACGCACGGCATCTGCAGGATGGTGTCGTAGATCTGCTGCTTGCCGCGGCACGAGATCTGGATCATGCCGGAGTCGCGCTGGCCGAGCGTGTCCGACGGATCGCCCTCGATGCACAGCGGGTAGTTCGCGGTGGCGCGGTACACGTTGACGATCATCACGTTGCCGAGCCCGCTCGCCCCCAGCGACTTGACGGTCTCGTACATGTGGTCGAGCCCGACGGCGCTGGTGGCGGTGGTGAAGATCAGGTCACGGCAGGCCGCGGCCGCGGCGGCGAGATAGTCGGCCACCGCGTGCTCGGCCTCGATGAGCTTCACGCGCTTCTTGGAGCCCTTCTGGCTGTTGACCGTCGCGGCGGAGAACTCCGCCCACTTGGTCGAGGGCGTGATGGGGAAGCCGGCGTAGATGAGGCAGCGCCACATCTGCAGCCCGGCGACCGCGGCGGCCTGGTTGCCGTCCGAGGTGATGTCGGTGCGCTCGGTGTAGAGCGGGATGTGGGCGGCCTTCACGGCGGCCAGGTCGATCGCGTCCGGGTACCAGTCGCCGGAGGGCGTCGTGACGCGCGCCGCAGGGGCGCCGAGTTCGGTGCTCATGACGACACCTCCGCTTCCTTCCACGTCTCGGCGAACGGGACCTCGCTGAACAGGTTCTCGGGGCAGACGCTGATGCACTCCGCGCAGAGCTTGCAGTAGCTGGTGACGTCGCTGCCGGTCACGCGGAGTCCCTTCTCGGGGTGCGGCTCCCAGTGGATGATGCCCTCGGGGCAGTTGGTGATGCAGTGCCCGCACCCGTTGCAGTTCCCGTCGGGGTCCGAGAACTGCAGCCGCAGGCCGCTGCGGGCGTAGTAGGCGGTGAGGTTGCTCTGCGACAGGCGCAGCGCGGTCTGCGCGCCGACCGGCAGGTCGCCGTAGCCCGCGAACGGGGGCAGCGCGTGGTCGCCGGGCTTCGCCTCGTCGAACACGCCCTCCTTCACCTCGGTGAGGCTCGCCTCGAGCGCCTCGCGATTGCGCTGGAGCACGGTCTCGGGGATGCGGCGCTTCTGGAGGGCGTACACGAACGTGTCGATCATGGTCTCCGGCGCGAAGCCGCCGATGGCGTGCGCCATGGCCACGTACGCCGAGACGTTCCCGATCGAGGCCTTGAGGTACTTGAGGCCGATCTCGTCGCCGGAGATGGTGACCACGCGGCCGGAGAGCCGGTAGTGCTTCGCGCACACCTCGGGGGAGTGGCGCGTGTTGAGCACGAAGGTGCCGCCCGGCGGCACGCCGAGGGCGAAGTCCACCGAGCGCGCGGCGCCCTCGTCCATGAGCAGTACGAGGGAGGGACGCGTCACCTCGCAGGCGATGCGGATGGGGCGGGCGCTGATGCGGACGTAGGAACGGATGTTGGCGCCGCGGCGGGCGGAACTGAAGAACGGCCACTCCTGCACGTTCAGGTTGGGGTCCGTCAGAGCCAGGCTGGCGAGGCTCTGGAACGCTAGGACGAGACCGCCTCCGGCCTTGCCTTCGCCGCGAATCTCGAGCACGGAGTCCCGCAGGGTCGTGCGCAGGTCCAGGGGCTTCACGGAGGGCCTCACTTCTTCCAGAGGATCGCGCTGGCCGGACAATCTGTCATAATCTTCTCCACTTTTGGCAGAAAGCTCTCGTCCAGGTCGGTGTTGTAAACCTCTGCAATCTCTTCACCTTCGACCTTCCGGAAGGCCTCCGGGATGGCCGGGATGCAGTCACCGCACTCGGTGCACAGATCGGCGTCCACGTAGAACTCGGGAACCTTGCCCACTTTCGCGCTCCTTATTGAGGTTTGGCCGGTTACGGTCGTCACAGGGCACGGCTTGAAACGCCGGTTTGCGGCTGCCGGGCCTTTACCTACTGCATGAATCATGCTAGATAGGGTTTTTCGAGACCCCACCTGCCCGCCCGGGGCCGCCGGGGGGGGATTCCAGAGCCTGGCTGAGGAGTCCGTACCCCATGTCGCCACATGAGCCTCCGTCGTTTCCGCCCCCTGACGCCTCGGTCCCGGACCGCCGCTTCGACCGCCGCCGCTTCCTGATGGGCCTCGGCCTGCTGGCCGGGGCGGGCGCGCTGGTCCCGCTGCTGACCCGCGTCCGGCGTGCCCCGGTGTCCAGCATCGAGGCGGGCCGGCCGCTCATGGGCACTTGGGTGCGGGTGGTCGCGCGCCATCCCGACCGCGCGCGCGCCACGCGCGCCGTGGAGCGCGCCTTCGCCGCCGTGCGCGACGTGGATCGCGAGATGAGCGTCCATCGCGCCGACAGCGATCTCACCCGGCTCAATCGCGCGGCCGGCGTGGCGCAGGTGCGCGTGCCGCCCGCCCTGCTCGACGTGGTCGAGCAGGCCCGCGCGTGCGCGCGGCGCTCGGGCGGGCTCTACGACCCGACCGTGCTGCCGCTGATGACGCTCTACGGGTTCTACGGGCCGGAGCGCCCGGGCCTGCCTTCCACGCGCGAGGTGGACGAGGCGCTGGCCGCGACGGGCTGGGAGGACGTGCGGGTGGACCGCGCCGCGGGCACCGTGGCGCTGGCGCGCCGCGGCATGGGCCTCGACCTCGGCTCGATCGGCAAGGGCTGGGCGGTGGACCGTGCCGTGGACGCGCTGCGCGCCGAGGGCGTCACCTCGGGCCTGGTGGACGCGGGCGGCAACGTGTACGGCCTCGGCGCGCCGGAGGAGGGCGCCGAGGGCTGGTCGGTGGCCCTGTTCCATCCGGTCACGGGCGCGACCGAGCGCGTCTGGTCGCTGCGTGACGCCTCGATCGCCACCAGCGCGAACACCGAGCGGTTCCGCGTCATCGCGGGCCATCGCTGCGGCCACATCCTCGACGCGCGCAGGGGCGTCCCGGCCGACGGGCACGTGAGCGTGACCGTGCGCGCGCGCACCGGGGTGGAGGCCGACCAGATGTCCACGGCCGCGTTCCTGCTCGGTCCCAGCCGCTTCCAGGGCTGGCCCGGCGCCCTCGACACGCTGTACCTCTAGCGCGACATGCCGTTGCTCGACCTGCTGACGCTCGGCCGGGGCCCGAGCCATCCCGAGCCGCACAAGGGCGCCACCGCAGGCCGGCCCATCGAGGACCTGCCGCCTCCGGCGGAGGTCATCCTGCCGCTGCAACAGCACCTCGGCGACCCCGCGCTGCCCGTGGTGAAGAAGGGCGACGTGGTGCGGCGCGGACAGAAGATCGCCGAGGCGCAGGGCACGGGCGTGCCGCTGCATGCCACCGTCGGCGGCAGGGTCAAGTCCATCGACCGCCAGCCGCACCCGACGCTGGTGCAGGCGCTGGCCATCGTGCTGGCCAGCGCGCCCGAGGCGGAGAGCGCCCCGCTCGAGTTCCCCGAGGACCCGGCGTGGCGGACGCTGCCGCGCGAGGAGATGCTGGCGCGCATCCGCGAGGCCGGCATCGTGGGGCTGGGCGGCGCGGCGTTCCCGACCTTCCGCAAGCTCCAGCTGCCGCCCGACGTGAAGGTGGACACGCTCATCATCAACGGCGCCGAGTGCGAGCCCTACCTGACCGCGGACTACCGCCTCATGCTGGCCGAGCCGCGGACGATCGTCGAAGGCGCCATGCTGATGGCGCGCATCGTGGACGTGCCGCGCGTGCTGTTCGGCGTGGAGTCCGACAAGCGCGACGCGGCCGCCGCGCTGGAGGCGGCCACGCGCGGGGTCGAGGCCGGCGCTCTGGAGCTGCGGGTCAAGGTGGTGCCCACGCGCTACCCGCAGGGCGCGGAGAAGCAGCTCGTGACCGCGCTCACCGGGCGCGTCATCCCGCCGCGCATGCTGCCCTACGCGGTGCACGTGGTGGTGCAGAACGTGGCGACCGCGGCGGCGGTGCGCGACGCCGTGCGCTACCGCCGGCCGCTGCTCGACCGCGTGGTCACGGTGACCGGCCCGGGCGTGATGGAGCCGCGCAACGTGCGCGCCCCGGTCGGCACCCCGCTGGCCGACCTGGTGCGCTTCTGCGGCGGGCTCGCCGGCGAGGTCACGCGCGTCATCTCGGGCGGGCCGATGATGGGCCGCGCGCTGCCGCGCCTCGACGTGCCGCTCATCAAGGGCATGAACGGCCTGGTGCTGCTCACGGGCAAGGGACCCTACGAGGAGGGCTTCGGCCCGTGCATCCAGTGCGGACGCTGCCTCGACGCCTGCCCGCTCGGGCTCGAGCCCAACCACATCTCCGTCCGCGTCGAAGCGGGGCGCGCCACCGAGACCGTCGAGTTCGGGGCGGAGGAGTGCTACGAGTGCGGCGCGTGCAGCTTCGTGTGCCCGTCGCAGCGGCCGCTCGTGCAGTTCGTGCAGGTGGCCAAGGGCGCGCTGCGCAAGCAGCGCCAGAACCTCCAGGCGGTGACGAAGTGAGCGACGCGCCCGCGCCCGAGCAGAGACCCTTCGTCGTCACCCCGGGCCCGCACCTGCGGGTCTCCGAGACCACGGCGAGCATCATGTGGTGGGTCAACGCCGCGCTGGTGCCCACCGCGGCGTGGGGCGTGTACGCCTTCGGGCCCCCGGCCCTCGAGGTCATCGTGTTCGCGGTGGCCGGCGCGGTGGGCGCCGAGTGGCTCGCGAACCGGCTGATGAAGCAGCGCACCACCATCCGGGACGGGAGCGCGGTGTGCACCGGGCTGCTGCTGGCGCTCACGCTGCCCCCGCTCGTGCCCGGCTGGGCGGCGCTGATCGGCGGAGCGTTCGCCATCCTGCTCGGCAAGATGATCTTCGGCGGGCTGGGCTACAACATCTTCAACCCCGCCATGATAGGCCGCGCGTTCATGATGGCCTCGTTCCCGGTGGCCATGACCACGGGCTTCTCGATCCCGGGCGCCTGGTACTCGCGGCTCGAGGCCGTGACCACCGCCACCCCGCTGGGCATCATGCGCGAGCACGGCATGGCGGCCGCGGTGCACTCGATCGGCGGGCCCGAGGGCTGGTTCCGGCTGCTCATCGGCATGCGCCCCGGCTCGGTCGGCGAGGTCTCGGTCATCCTGATCACGGTGGGCGCCGTCATCCTGCTGGCGCGCGGCATCATCACGCTCGTGGCCCCGCTCGGCGTGTTCGCGGGCCTCGCCCTGATGACCTCCTTCAGCGGCATGGCGTGGCTGCACCTGCTCTCGGGCGGCGTGTGGCTGGGCGCCTTCTTCATGGCGACCGACTACGTCACCTCGCCCAGCACGAGAGGGGGCCAGTTCGTCTTCGGCGTGCTCATCGGGGTCCTCACCGGGATGATCCGCATGTGGGGCGGGTACCCCGAGGGCATCTGCTTCGCCATCCTCATCGCCAACGCCATGGTGCCGGCGCTCAACATGTGGTTCCGGCCGCGCCGCGTGCAGGCGGCGGGAGCGCCGTCGTGAGCCTGAACATCATCCAGCCCAGGCCGAAGCTCGGCCGCGCCGAGATCGCGCGCATCGTGGTCTCCATGGTCGTGGCGTGCCTGGTGGGTGCGGCCGTGCTGGGCCTGGTCTACCTCGGCACCGACCGCTACCGCCGCGCCTCCGCCGAGGCCACCGAGCGCGAGGCCGTCCGCGACATGCTGGGCCTCGAGGCCGGCGCTCACCTGCTGGAGGTGCGCCAGTACCTCGAGCCGGCGCGGCGGCTCGTGATCTACCGGGCCGCACCCTTCGGCGAGCCCGCGGCCGAGGCGCGCGAGGTCACCTTCACGCTCGACGGCGCGGTGGCGGGCCAGCGTGCCCTGCCGGCGGCCACGCCGGTGCCCGAGACGCTGCAGCCGCTGGGCCGCCTGTTCGTCGCCGCGCGCGACGGCCGGGCGGCCGGCTTCGTGGTCGAGGGCGAGACGCGCGGGTACAAGAGCCGCATCCGCGTGTTCATCGCGATGAAGCCCGACTTCGAGATCGCGGACATGCGCGTGGTCGAGCAGGAGGACGACCCCGGGCTGGGCGCCGAGGTGGTGCAGCCCTGGTTCCGCGAGCAGTTCGTGGGCCGCACCCCCGAGGAGATCGACCGGCTCACCGTGACCAAGGACCCCATACCCGAGGACTGGAAGGCCGCGCTGGTCGCGCTCGCTCGCCGCGCGCCGGACGGGCCCGCGCGGCACCGCGAGCTGCTGCAGCGCGAGCGCCGCAAGCCCATCTACGCGGTGACCGGCGCCACCATCTCGAGCCGGGCGGTGACCGAGGGCGTGCGACGCACCGTGGACCACTTCCGCCGCCGCTGGTGGTTGCTGGCCCCGCAACTGGAGGGCGTGCTGTGAGCACCGTGCTGCATCCGGGACCGGCGCCCAGCGCGAAGCAGCTGATCCTCAACGGCATCTTCGCCGAGAACCCCGTGTTCCGGCTGGCCCTGAGCCTGTGTCCCGCGGTGGCGGTGACCAACACGGTGCTGAACGGCCTGCTGCTGGGCGTGGCGGTGCTGTGCGTGCAGGTGCTCTCCAGCGTTACGGTGACGCTGGCGCGCGGCCTCATCCACCCGCGGGTGCGCATCCCGGTCTACACCATCATCATCGCGGTGTGGGTGAGCGCCATCGACATGACGCTGGCCGCCTTCACCCCGGCGCTGTACGCACAGGTGGGCCTCTACGTGAAGCTCATCGTGGCCTTCGCCATCATCATCTCGCGCCTCGAGGTGTTCGCCTCGCGCCAGCCCCTGGTGCCGACCTTCTTCGACGGGCTCGGCATGGGCCTGGGGTTCCTGATCGCGCTGCTCACCATCGGCGCGTTCCGCGAGCTGCTCGGCAGCGGCTCCTTCGCGGGCATCCCGCTGGCGCCCGGCAAGCCCCTGCTCTTCTTCGCGCTGCCCGCTGGCGGCTTCTTCTCGATCGCGCTGCTGATGGCGTTCTTCAACTGGGTGGAGCGCCGCCGCGGCGGCGGCCGCGCCACGCCGGTGAAGAGCGCGGGAGGCCACGGTGTCTAGGGCGATCGGGGTGGTCGCGCTGCTCGTGCTGCTGGTGCTGGCGGTGGGCCTGGCGCGCCAGGGGGCCTCGGCGGCGGCCGGCCCGGCCCCGGCGGGCGGCGTGCGCGTCATCAGCGCGCGGGTGATCGCGCCGGACCAGCTGAGGCTGCGCTTCTCGGGGCCGCTGCCGCGCGCGGACGCCGAGAACTTCCGGCTCACGCACGCCAGGGCGCCCGACATCCCCATCCCGGTGCGGCAGGTGCGCGTGGACGAGGGCAACCGCGTCACCCTGACGCTGGCCCAGCGCATCTTCCCCGCCGAGCACTACCGGCTCGACATGGCCGACCCGCCGCTCACGGGCGACGTGCAGCCCTCGACCTGGGCGCTGCTCCTGAGCGTCATGATCGCGGCCGCGCTCATCAACAACTTCGTCTTCACGCGCTACCTGGGGCTGTGCATCTTCTTCGGCGTCTCCAAGAAGCGCGACACCTCCATCGGCATGGGCATCACCTTCACCGCGGTGATGATCTTCACCGCCATGGTGTCGTGGACGCTCGACACCTACGTGCTGCGCCCGCTGCACCTGGGGTTCTTCCAGATCATCGTGTTCATCGGGGTGGTGGCGGCCGTGGTGCAGTTCCTCGACACCATGCTGCGCAAGACCCACCCGGTGCTGCACCGGCGCTTCGGCATCTACCTGGTGCTCATCACCACCAACTGCATCATCCTGGCCGTGCCGCTGCTCAACGCGCAGGCCGTCTCCGGTCCGCTCGAGGCCTTCGCGCTGGCCGTCGGGTCGGGCGTGGGGTTCGCCCTCGCCCTGTTCCTGATGTCCTGCGCGCGCGAGCGCATGGAGTACGCGCGCGTGCCGCAACCCTTCCAGGGCCTGCCCATCGCCTTCGCGCTCGCCGGGCTGTTCGCGCTCGCGTTCATGGGCTTCTCGGGCCTGGACTTCTTCCGCTAGGCCGGACGAGGATCTTCGATGGAATCCCAGGCCCTCGGCGTGGCGGTGTGGGGACTCGCCGTCTTCACCCTGCTGGGGCTCGTGTTCGGCCTGGCGCTGGCCATGGCCGCGGCACGGTTCCAGGTGCCGGTGAACCCGGTGGTCGAGCGCGTGCGCGACCGGCTGCCGTCGGCCAACTGCGGGGCCTGCGGCTTCGCCGGCTGCCAGGCCTACGCCGAGGCGGTGGTGGAGAAGGGCGAGATCTCGCCCAACCTGTGCATCCCGGGCCGCGCGGCCGTGGCCGAGGCGGTGGCCGATCTGACCGGCAAGCAGGTGGGCGTCGTGGTGGACCGCGTGGTGGTGCTGCGCTGCCACGGCACTTCCGCCTTCGCCCGCGACGAGGCGCGGTACGCCGGCATCCAGACCTGCGCGGCCGCCTCGCTCGTGTTCGGCGGGCCCAAGGCCTGCAAGAACGGCTGCATCGGGCTGGGCGACTGCGTGGTGGCGTGCCCCTTCGGGGCGCTGGCGATGTCGGAGAGCGGCATCCCCGAGGTGGACCACGCCAGGTGCACGGGCTGCGGCCTCTGCGTCACGTCGTGCCCGAAGGACCTGTGGGACTTCGTGCCGCGCACGCACCGCGTCGAGTTGTCGTGCGTGGCCTACGACAAGAAGAGCGTGGTGCGCGCCCGCTGCATGGTGGGCTGCACCCTGTGCCGCCGGTGCGTGTCGAAGTGCCCGGCGGGGGCCATCGCCTGGGACGGCCAGACCATCGTGGTCGACCACGACAAGTGCGTGGCCTACGGTCCCTCGTGCGACGAAGCGTGCGTGGACGTCTGCCCGAGCGTCATCCTGCATCGCGTGGGACAGGCGCCCCGGCCCGAACTACCGGAACCCGCGGCCGCGGAGGTCTGAGCGGCGCTCACCGGGCGGCCGCGGGTGGCGGCCCGCCGGGCGGCACGAAGCGGGGCCGGTGGCGCGAGCCACCGGCCTCGCTGGGCTTTCCATCGAGCCATCCGAGCGGCTCGCCCGCCGCGGCCACCCGCTCCGGTGGCGGCCACCGCTCAGCGCGGGCCATGCGTCAGGGCCATCCAGATGGCGGCGAAGATCAACGGGACCATCAATGCCAGGACGGCCCCCGTCACCGTGAACAGCACCGTGCGGCGGAACTGCAGTCGCTTGACCTCCAGGAAGGCCTGCATGCCATGCTCCTTGGTGAGCGGGACCGGCACGTCCCCCGAGGATGCCGCTCCCTTCATCTCGCGCGCGACGCGCGCCAGCTCGGGATCGTTCTCGAGATGCTTCGCCACCAGCGCGCGCGTGTCCGCGCTGACCTCGTCCGCCAGATACAGCGGCAGCAGATCCATGATCACGTCTCGGGTCACTTCCATCACGACGGCTCCTTTCCGATGCAGGCGGCGATCAGCCTGGCGCGCACGCGGTGCACCTTCACCCGCGCGGCGATCAGCGAGATGCCGAGGACGCGCGCGATCTCGGCGTAGGGCAGGTCCTGCTGGACGCGCAGCAGGAAGGCCGTGCGGTCGGTCTCGGGCACGGTGCGCAGCACCCGCTCGGCCCGCTCCAGCGCGACTCCGGCCAGCGCGCGCTCGGCCGGGCCGGGGGCGGGATCCGCGAACGTCTCGTCCAGGGCGGCATCGCGCCGGCTGCCTCGGCGTCCGTCCAGGAAGAGATTGCGGGCGATCGTGAACAGGTAGCCCTGGAGGGTCTCGGTGCGGATGCGGTCGTTCTTCGCCCAGGCGCGCACGAACGTCTCGGAGGTGATGTCCTCCGCCTGATGCTGGTCGCGCGTCAGGGAGTATGCGAAGCGGTACACGCTGGCCGCGTGCGCCTCGTACAGCTCCTGGAACGTGAGCATTCTCGACCCTCCGCGGAGTATACGGCGCAGGGTCGCGGATGTTACGTGGTGGGGCGGCGCGGCGCGCCTCTCAGCGCGCTACAGCCCCCAGGCCAGTCCCCAGTTGACCTTGAGCTGGCTGAAGCCGGGCAGGTGGTGGTACTTGAGCTCGATGAAGTTGTCGAGGTGCGTGCTGAGCGGGAAGCTGACCCCGGCCAGCCCCGACAGCCCGCCCTTGATGACCGAGTCGCTCGCGTGCCGGAGCCCCAGCGAGGGGGCGTCCACCTCGGTCGAGAGGAAGTGCAGCCCGAAGCCCGCGCCGAGGTACGGCTTCCAGCCGGTGCGCTGGAACGAGAAGCGCACGTCCGCGCCGAGCGTGGCGTCCTTGCGTGCGGTCGTGATGCCGAAGGGCTCGACCGAGGCGCTGTTGCGCCAGTACTCGACGTAGGGCAGGAAGTCGATGCCCTCGACGATGCGCGCCGACTTCACACGCGCGCGCAGGCCCAGCCCGGAGAACGAGCTCTGGTGCTGCTGCACCACGGTGGAGCTCATGACGTCGAGGCCGGAGAAGACGTCGGCGCGGGCGAGGGCGGCGGAGACGACCAGCAGGAGGGCGACGTACAGCAGGCGGAGCGCGTTGCGCATACCGGACTCCTCGAGGATCCTTCCTCGTTTCGAACGGTCCATGTTCAGGGGAGCTGCGGCAGCGGGACTATAGCGCGCCGCCCGCTCGCCGCGCCACAGGTGAATCGGCAGAAGACAGCAGGGGGCTCCGGGCAGAAGGGCCCCGCGAGGCCGCCCGGAGGCGGGCGAGAGCCAGGGATTGGCGTAGCCCGCCGAGGAAGAGCGAGCGAAGCCTGGAGGGCGAAGCGAGCGTGCCCGCGGGGCCCTTCTGCCCGGAGCCCCCCGCCGCCGACCTAGCTCTGGCCGTCCCGCACGCGGTAGCGCACGAGGCGGGACTTGAGCCAGCGCACGCCGACGAGGTCGTGCAGCCCGCGCCACAGGCGGTTCCCGACGCCGTACTTCGACACGCCGTGCCGCCGGGGCCGGTGCGAGATCTCCACCTCGACCAGCCGCGCGCCGCGGAACACGCAGAGCGCGGGCAGGAAGCGGTGCACGCCCACGAACATCGGCATGCCCTCGAGTGCCTCGCGGCGGTAGGCCTTGAGCGAGCAGCCGATGTCGGTGACCGGGTCGCCGAGCACGGAGCGGCGGAAGGCGTTCGCGATGCGCGAGGAGAGCAAGCGCAGCGCCGAGTCCTGCCGGCGGGCGCGGATGCCCGAGACCACGTCGGCGTGCTCCAGCGCGGCCAGCACCCGGGGCAGGTCGGCCGGGTCGTTCTGCAGGTCGGCGTCGAGCGTGACCACGACGGCCCCGCGCACGCGGGCGAAGCCCGCGGCCAGCGCTGCGCTCTGGCCGGAGTTGGCGGCGAGCCGCACGGGCCGGATCCGCGGGTCGGCCGCCGCCTCGGCCGCGACGCGCTCGGCCGTGCCGTCGGTGCTGCCGTCGTCCACCAGCACCAGCTCCCAGCTGCGCCCGACCGCTGCCAGCACGGCGCGCAGCTCGGCGAGCAGGATCGGCAGGTTCTCGGCCTCGTTGTAGGCCGGGACGACGACCGAGATCTCGGGCGCGGCGCTCGTGGCGTCCATGGGACGGGGGAGAATGGCAGATGCGGCCCCGGCCGGCCAGCGCTTTGCGGACCCCGCTCCCTGTGCTAGAAACACGCGCGATGCCCGCGACCTCCGCTGCCGTGCGCGCCCGGCCGGCCCGCCGCCGCCGCCGCATCGTCCCCCTGGAGCAGCTCGCGCTGGACTTCGGCCCGCCCCGCCCGCGCTGGGACCTCTCGCGCCTGGTCGAGCGCTCGCCGCACCGGCCGCGCATCCTCGAACGCCTCGAGTTCGTGCGGCGCTTCTTCCCCGAGCTGGCCGACGGGACCGTGCGCGTGGGCCTCGCGCAGAAGCGCGGCGTGCTGGGCTGGGGCTCGCTCGACCCGCGCAAGCCGGGCGTCTGGGTGCGGCCGCGCCGCACCTCGTACTTCACCATCGCGCACGAGTTCACCCACCTGCTGCAGGCGCGGGGCCTGGTGCCCCGGGGCGAGCGCGCGTGCGACCTGTGGGCGCTGGCACGCTCGCCGCTCTTGAACGACGCGCCCCCGGGCTACCTGCGCCTCCCGGCGGCGCTGCGCCGGCGGCACCGGCTCGAGCCTTGGCACGCCGCGCTGCTCCACCGCGCGGCGCGGCAGGCCATCGCGGCGCGCGAGCGCGGCGAGCGGCGCTACCTGCAGCTCTTCGAGCGGGACATCCGCTCGTCGCTCGCCGGGGTGGTGGCCCGTGTGTGAGGAGCCGCGGGACCGCCTGCGCGTGGCGGCGGCGGTGGTGTGGCGCGAAGGGCGCCTGCTGATGACGCGCCGGCCGCCGGGCGGGCCGCTCGGGCTCATGTGGGAGTTCCCCGGTGGCAAGCTCGAGCCGGGCGAGACGCCGGAGGCCGCCCTCGTGCGCGAGCTGCGCGAGGAGTTGGGGGTCGGAGCCGTGCCGCGCGAGGTGGTGGCCGTCGAGCGCCACGACTACGCGCACGGGCTCTCGGTCGAGCTGCACTTCGTGCGCTGCGAGCTGGACTCACTGGAGTTCGGTGCCAGCCCCGAGGTGAGCGAGGTGGGATGGTTCGTCCCCGCCGAGGTGGATCCGGCGGGGGTGCTGGAAGCGGATCGCGGGTTCCTGGCGCGGCTGGCCGCGTCCGCCGACCCGCGCGCGCGAGGGTAGGAACGATGGTCGTACCCGACGGACTCAAGTTCCTGGAGTTCGGCTGGTGGATGGTGCACGCCATCTCGGTGCTGCTGGTCTGGTCCTGGGCCTACCGCCAGGGGCGCGGCGACGAGAGGCGTGCGCAGCGCATCCGCGAGATGGAGCGGGGCAGGAAGTAGCCGTCGCTCCGCTCGACAGAAACCGGCCTCCGCGCGCGGCGCCAGCCGCGACGCGGTCCGTTCAGTCCCGGCCGATGGCGCGCAGCACCTGGGCTCCCGCCTCGTCCGGCTCGAGCGAGAGCGCCTCGATGCCATTGGCCTCCAGCCAGGCGCGGTTCTTCCACGCGGCCGGGCCGCCGACCATCAGGCGGGGCCTGCGTGGCAGCGCCGCGAGGCGGTCGCGCAGCTGCAGCACGGCGTCCTGCGGCAGCGCCAGCGTGGCCGAGACGGCCACGGCGCGCGAGCCCGCGGCGGCGGCGACCCGCTCCACCGCCTCGATGGGGGTGTTCGCGCCCAGGTAGAGCGCGCTCACGCCCTCGAGTCCCACCTCGAGGCTCAGCAGCATGAGCATGATCTCGTGCTGCTCGCCCGGCACGCAGGCGAACAGGGCGCGCGGCTGCTGGTGCAGCGGGCGCAACCCGGCCAGGGCGCTCAGCAGCCTCTCCCGGGCGAAGGCGGTGAGGAAGTGCTCGGTGGCCACGTCGGCGAGGTTGTCGAGGTAGCGCTGCCCCACGCGGGTGAGCGCGGGCGCCAGGGCATGGTAGAAGGCCTGCCTCAGCGAGTAGAGCCCCACGGCGCGGCTGAAGGTGCGCTCGAGGGCGGCGCGGTCGAAGCGCAGGGCGGCCTGCTCGATCTGGCCGGCGAAGGCGGTCAGCGGCTGCTCGGCCCCGTCCGGATGGCCGTTGGCCGGCACGCGGATGGTGGTCGTGCCGCTGAGGCCCGCGCTGGCGAGCGAGACCTCGACCAGGCGGGTGCCCTGGGCGGGGCTCGCCGGCACCAGGTCGCCGCCCTGCCTCAGGCGCTCGATGATGCCCGGCTCGTCGAGGTACTCGCGCACGCGCCCGATGGTCACGCCCTCCTGCAGCGCGCGCTGGATGAGGCGCAGGCGCTCGATGTCGTCGTCCGAGTAGAGGCGGTAGCCCTTGGGCGTGCGCTCGGGCCGCACCAGCCCGTGGCGGCGCTCCCAGGCCCGCAGAGTGTTCTGGTTGATGCCGGTCAGCGCGCTCGCGGCACGGATGGTGAAGCGGGGAGGGCGCGGCATGGTTCCTCTCGAAACGTCGCGTCGGGGTTCGGGTTCGGGACTCACTTGGGACACTTTGATGCAGACCTTGTGCATGGGTTTCCGAGAACCTGTGCGGACGCTCGCCTGCACAGGGTTGGCCATGCGTCGCTCACTTGGATAACCTGCGCCCCCGTGGGGATTCGGACGGACTTGGACCACCAGCGAAAGGGAAGGGGCGATTGGCGATGACTCGGGAGGCCCGTTTCAAGGACCGTGTGTGCCTCGTGACCGGGGCGAGCAGTGGCATTGGCAGGGCCTGCGCCCTGGCCCTGGGGAGCGAGGGGGCGAAGGTCGTGGCCGCCGGGCGCCGGCAGGCCCGGCTGGACGAGGTCGTGGCGCACATCCGGGACGCCGGGGGTGAGGCCGTCGCGGTGCAGGGCGACGTGCGCGACGAGGTCGCCGGCCGCGCCTGGGTGCAGACCGCCGTGCAGCGCTTCGGCGGGCTCGACGGCCTCGTGAACGCTGCGGGCGTGATGACCGGCGGCGGGCTCATGGAGCTCGAGCCCGCGGACTGGGACCGCATGATGGACACCAACCTGCGCTCCATGTACCTGCTGACGCGCGCCGCCGCGCCCGAGCTGATCAAGCGCCGGGGCGCGGTCGTGAACCTGTCCTCGGTCGCGGGTCCGCGGCCCTACGCGGGTCTCATGGGCTACGTCGTGAGCAAGGCGGCGGTGGACGCCTTCACGCGCTGCGCGGCGCTCGACCTGGCGCCGCACGGCGTGCGCGTGAACGCCCTGAACCCGGGCGTGGTGGTGACCGAGCTGCAGACCGCGCTGGGTGCGGTGAAGGACTACCCCGGCTTCCTCGAGCGCTCGAAGACCACGCACCCGCTGGGCCGCGTGGGTCAGCCCGAGGAGATCGCCGCCCTCGTGCTCTTCCTGCTCAGCGACGAGGCGGCCTGGATCACGGGCGCCAACGTCCCCATCGACGGGGGCCGGCAGCTGCTCAGCGCCCGCTAGGAGCGCCGCAGAGTCCCGGTGCGGGCTGCCGGGCCCGCGCGGAGGCGGCACGCCTGCGCCCCCGGGCCCGCGCCGGCGCGGCCCGCGCGCGCCCGCGGGTCCCGCGCGGCCCGTTCCGGGGGACGCCACTTCACGCTGGGGCGGGGCCACCCGGCTGCCGATAACCGGCCCGATGGATTTGACCCTGCTCGTTCATCCGACGCCCGGGGGGCTCACGCTTGCCGTCGCCGCGGTCGTGGCGGGGGCGCCGGTCTTCAGCGCCGGCCTGCGTGCCCTGCGGCTGCGCCGGCGGTTCGAGGGCCTCACCGAGCGCCCCATCGACGACGCGCTCACGGGCCTCGTGCACGTGAGCGGTCCCGCGCTGCTCGAGAGCCCGCTCTTCGCGCCGCTCTCCGCCCTGCCCTGCGTGGGCTACCAGCTCGAGGTCCACTCGCTGGACGGGCATAGCATGAAGACCCTGGAGGTGCAGCGGCCCTTCCGTGTGAGCGGCCCCGGCGGGACGGCGTGCGTGTCGCCGGCGAGCGGCTCCTGGTCGCTGTCCACCACGGCGGAGCGCGTCGTCGCGGCCTCCGGGCCCCTGACCGAGAACCTGCAGGACCTGGTGGCACAGGCGCCGGGTGCGCTGTGGTGGCGCCGCTCGGGCGGCTCGCTGCGGCTGGTGGAGCGCGCGCTGCCCGCGGGCAGGACCTGCCATGTGGTGGGCTTCGTGCGGCGGACGCGCGCGCTCGAGCTGGCGCCCGAGGTCGAGGTGCTGCGCACGGGCACGGGCCCCGCGTTCGAGGTCGCGGTGGGAGAGGAGCCGGTCCCCTCCCACGAGCTGTGGCTGGGGGCCGGCGACAACCTCGACTTCCTGCTGGTCTCGGACCGCGCGCCCGCGGCCCGCGATCTCGCGGTGCCGCCCTGGCGCACGCTCGGCGTGCTGGCGGGGCCGGCGCTGAGCCTGTTCGGCCTGCTCTACCTGGCGGGTGCGGCGGAGTACCTGCGCTCGCTCGGGCTGTTCTAGGAGGGTCCGCATGCGCGAACTGGAGATGGCGTTCTGGGCCACCGCGGCGCTGGCCGGAGGTCCCGTCCTGTTCTGGAGGGGCTTCCGCGACCTGCGCACGCGGCGCCTGGTCCAGAACACGCCCACCGCGCGCATCCGCTCCATGCCCATGGGCCTGGTCGAGATCAACGGCGAGGTGTTCCCGCGCAGCGAGCTGGTCGCGCCCTTCTCGGGGCGGCCCTGCGCCTACTGGCAGGTGGACGTCGCCACGCGCACGCGGCGCAACGCCTGGACGATCGTGCATCGCAACGCCTCGGGCAACCCCTTCTTCCTGGGCGACGAGACCGGCCTGGCGCTGGTGTATCCCAAGGACGCCACGGTGCGGCTCAACTTCCAGGTGGAGGAGGAGTGCCTCGGCGTCAGCCTGCCCGAGGTGTACGCGCGCTACTTCCACGAGCAGCACCTCGCCGCGAGCGCCCTGTGGCGGCTCGGGACCCTGCGCTTCCGCGAGCGCCTGCTGGAGGCCGGCCAGCGCGCCTACGTGCTCGGCACGGCCACGCCGCGGGCCCAATCGGTGGTGATCTCGATGGACGAGGACGAGTTGGAGGCCACCGGCACGGACGCCTGGCGGGCGCGGCGCCTGCAGAGCCTCGACCACGAGGCGCACGCGGTGATCCGCCGCGGAGAGAACGAGCCCACCTACATCATCTCGCAGCAGTCGGAGCGCGATCTCACGCTGAACTTGGGACTGCGGGCCATGGGCGAGCTGGCCGGCGGTCCCGCACTCACGCTGCTCGGTCTCGGTTACTGGCTCTACCAACTCGGCGCGGGCCGCTGGCCCCGCTAGTCCCGTCCGGCGGTGCCGCCGGCGCAACCCAGGAGGCAAAGGATGCATCCCGGTGAGATCATCGGAACGATCGCGGTGCTGTTCGCCGTCGTGGCGCTGGCCGGCGTGTGGTTCTCGATCTACAACAGCCTGGTGGCGCTCAAGAACAGCGTCGCGCGCTCGTGGGCCAACATCGACGTGCTGCTCAAGCAGCGGCACGACGAGCTGCCCAAGCTCGTGAAGACCTGCGAAGGCTACATGCAGCACGAGCGGGCGGTGTTCGACAAGCTCAGCGAGGCGCGCGGGGCGCTGGTCAAGGCGCACACCGTCGAGCAGCGTGCCCAGGCGGAGAACCTGCTCACGCAGGCGCTGGGGAAGTTCTTCGCCGTGGCCGAGGCCTACCCGGACCTCAAGGCCAACCAGGGCTTCCTGCAGCTGCAGGCGCGCATCAGCGAGCTCGAGAGTCAGATCGCCGACCGGCGCGAGTTCTACAACGACACCGTCGCCATCTTCAACACGCGTCTGGACCAGATCCCGGACAAGTGGGTGGCGGGCTGGCTCGGCTACACCCCGGCCCAGCTCTTCCACGCCGCACCGGAGGACCGCGAGGACGTCGAGATCAAGTTCGCGATGGCGAGCTGATCTCACGGCCCGCGGACGCGGGCTGCGCCCGGCCCCCGGCAGATGCACGCCGGGGGCCGCTGCGTTCCCGGCCGCCGGGTGCGGCCCCGGGGACTCCCTGCCAACTGGTCCACCCGTGCTGGCGGCGTGACAGGCCCGCGCTGCAGGGGTCGGCGGCGCGCCGGGGCCTGTCCCGGACTCCCACCCCCCCCCAAGCCCGCGCTTCCCATGCCGTTGGCCCGGACGTGGTAGTCTCCCCGCCGCATTCATGCGCAAGCGCCGCCGGGGCTTGGAACTTGCATCGAAGGACAGGTGCCGGTTTCGGCACTACCCGCTAGGAGCAGGTCGCGGAGAACGCCCAATGGAGGCAGGTGTGGGGGACGAGAAGAAGCCCAGGCGCAAGCCGCCGGACGTGGAGCGCATCCGCGTGCCGCGTGGTGAGCTGTGCATCATCACGGACTGGTGCAAGGGATGCGGCTTCTGCATCGAGTTCTGTCCGCGGGACGTGCTCGCGACCGCCGAAGCGTTCAATCGCAAGGGCTATCACCCCCCCAAGGTGGTCAAGGCGGAGGAGTGCAGGAACTGCGATCTGTGCGAGATGATCTGCCCCGACTTCGCGATCTTCACCGTGCGGCTGGCGGCCGCCACGGCCGACGAGGATCCCGGAGAGCACGGGCCCAAGGAGTCCCACGGGTGAGCCCCGGCCGCGCCGGAGAACAGGAGCAGACGTGAAAGCGGACCCCCGCGGGGTCCTCACGGGGACCCACTACCTCGACGGTGACTTCGCCTGCGGCGAAGGCGCGATGGCGGCGGGCTGCCGGTTCGTGGCCGGCTACCCGATCACGCCCTCGACCGAGGTCGTCGAGCGCATCGGACGCCGCTTCCCCACGGTGGGCGGCACCTTCATCCAGATGGAGGACGAGCTCGCCAGCATGGCCGCCATCGTGGGCGCCGCCTGGACGGGCACCAAGTCCATGACCGTGACCAGCGGGCCGGGCTTCAGCCTGATGATGGAGAACATCGGCCTGGCCGCGATGATGGAGACGCCGTGCGTGGTGGTGGACGTCCAGCGCGCGGGGCCCTCCACCGGACTGCCCACCATGGTGGGCCAGGGTGACATGATGCAGGCGCGCTGGGGCTCGCACGGCGACTACGCGCTGATCGCGCTGAGCCCGCGTTCGCCGCAGGAGGCCTTCGACCTCACCATCGACGCCTTCAACCTGTCCGAGACCTACCGGGTGCCGGTGCTGATGATGATGGACGAGTGCGTCGGCCACATGACCGAGAAGGTCGTGATCCCGCCGGCCGACCGGATCGAGGTCGTGCCCCGCAGGCTCACGAAGCAGAGCCCCGAGGAGTACCTGCCCTACCGCGTCGACGGGGGGCTCGTCCCGGAGTTCGCGCGGGCCGGTGACGGCTACCGCTACCACACCACCGGCCTCACCCACGACGAGCGCGGCTACCCGGCGATGAACGCCGAGGCCCAGGAGAAGCTGGTGCGGCGCCTCGTGGACAAGATCAGGCTGAACGCGGACAAGATCATCCGCATCGAGGAGGAGCAGACCGAGGGCGCCGACGTCGTGGTGGTGAGCTACGGCATCACCTCACGCGTGGCGCAGCTCGGCGTCGAGCTGGCCCGCCAGAAGGGGATCAAAGTCGGCACGCTCCGGCTGGTGGTGGTCTGGCCGTTCCCGGAGGCGCGCATCCGCGAGCTGGCCCGCAAGGTCAAGGCGTTCGTGGTCCCCGAGATCAACTTCGGTCAGATGGTGCTGGAGGTGGAGCGCTGCGCCGCCGGTCAGGCGGCCGCAGTCGGCGTCCCGCACGCCGGCGGTGGCGTCCACGAACCCGACGCGGTCTGCCAGGCCATCGTGAAGGCGGCACAATGAGCACCGAGATCGAGCACATCGAGGGCGAGGAACGCGAACATCCGATCACTCCCTACATCCGCATGGACCGGATGCCTCACATCTGGTGTCCGACCTGCGGCATCGGCACGGTGGTGAAGTGCTTCGCCACCGCGCTCGGCCGGGCGAAGGTGGACCTCGACAAGGTCAGCGTCGTCTCCGGCATCGGCTGCACCGGCCGCGTGGCGGGCTACGTGAAGATGGACAGCTTCCACTCGACCCACGGGCGGGCGCTGCCCTTCGCCACCGGGCTGAAGCTGGGCCGGCCCGAACTGCTCGTGACCGTGATCTCCGGCGACGGGGACCTGATGGGCATCGGCGGCAACCACTTCATCCACGCCGCGCGGCGCAACATGGACCTGCTGGTGATCCTGGTGAACAACTTCATCTACGGCATGACCGGCGGGCAGAACGCGCCCACCACGCCGCTGACGGCGCGCTCCTCGACCATGCCGCTGGGCAACTTCGAGCGTCCCTTCAATCTGCCGCACCTCGCGGCCACCTGCGGCGCCACTTACGTGGCCCGCTGGACCAGCCTGCACGTGCACCAGATGACCCGGGCCTTCGCCGACGGCATCCGCCGCAAGGGCTTCCGGTTCATCGAGGTGATCGCGCCGTGCTCGACCCTGTACGCGCGCCTCAACAAGCTGGGAACGGGTCTCGACCTGATGACCTACTACCGGGACAACGTCGAGATCCACAACGGCGCCGACACGCGCACGCTGGACCTCGACTTCCAGAGCTCGATCGTCTGCGGGAAGTTCGTCGACCAGGAGCGGCCCACGTTCCTCGAGGCCATGCATGCGCACTACACCAAGGCCCTCGGGGACAAGTACGTGCCGATGCCGCCGGAAGGAGGGCTGATCCGTGGGGAGGATTGAGGTCCGGGTCACGGGATACGGCGGCCAGGGGGTCGTGCTCATCAGCACGGTGATCGGCCGTGCCTGGGCCGTCCACGTCGGCAAGCACGCCTCCATGACCCAGAGCTTCGGCCCGGAGGCGCGCGGCTCGTCGTGCAGCGCCACGCTGGCGATGTCCGAGCAGGAGGTGCTGTACCCCTACGTGCGCCGTCCCGACGTGCTGGTGGCGATGTCGTCCGAGGGCTACTCCCTCTTCAAGGACGAGCTCAAGGACGACGGCCTGGTGCTCTACGAGGAGGATCTCGTCAAGCCGACGCCCAAGCCGGGCCAGCGCGCCTACGGCATCCCCTCGACGCGCTTCGCCGAGGAGCTGGGGCGGGTGCTGGTCCAGAACGTGGTCATGCTGGGGTTCTTCTGGGCCGTCACCAAGCTCGTGCCCCTGGATGCCATGCGCGATGCGCTGCGCCACTCCGTGCCGGCCGGCACGGAGGAGCTGAACATGAAGGCCTTCGAGAAGGGCCGCGAGCACGCCGAGAGTCTGCTGGCGGGCGAGACGCCGCAGGGCGTGAAGGCCTGAGCCGCAGATCCGCGCGGCCCCCGGGGTGACGCCCCGGGGGCCTTCGCGGTACGCCCAGCATGGGCACTGACTGGGAGGTGGAAGTCCTCCGGGGGACTTGGTCACAGGGACCCCAAGGGAACCGCAAGGGCGGAACCGCGAGGGACCGTCTGAAGGAAGC
>Ga0315295_10001016_pt1 | contig 24004 bp, 17 predicted proteins | sample YL17G14_0_MG_FD_204453 | JGI IMG/M metagenome (GOLD analysis project Ga0315295, IMG submission 204453) | Sediment microbial communities from Yellowstone Lake, YNP, Wyoming, USA - YL17G14_0 | ecosystem: Environmental > Aquatic > Freshwater > Lake > Sediment | place: USA: Wyoming | collected...
TGAGGTCCTGGCCTTTTTGACGACCATGGCCGAGCCGGTGATCGAGGTCCGCGACCTGGTCAAGGACTTCAAGAAGCTCCGGGCCGTGGACGGGGTGTCCTTCACTGTGGGGCCGGGCGAGATCGTCGGCCTGCTGGGGCCTAACGGCGCGGGCAAGACGACCATCATCCACATGCTGCTCGGCTTGACCTCCCCCAACTCGGGGAGCATCCGTATCTTCGGCCTCGACCTCAATCGTCACCGGGAGCAGATCCTTCAGAAAGTGAACTTTTCCTCGACCTACACCGACATGCCCCATTCTCTAACCATTATGGAGAGCCTGCGCGTCTTCTCCCGCCTGTACGGCGTCCGAGACAGGGAGAAGAAAATTAGCGGGCTGCTCAAGATCTTCGGGCTGGAGGAGATCCGCAAGAAACAGGTGAGGCATCTGTCCACCGGACAGCGCACCCGGCTCAACCTGTGCAAGGCGCTTCTCAACGACCCGAGCGTTCTGTTCCTGGATGAGCCGACGGCCAGCCTGGACCCGGACATCGCCGATAAAACACGCAAGCACCTCAAGGACATCCGGTTGGAGCGCGGGCTGTCCATCCTCTACACCTCGCACAACATGAAGGAGATGGAGGAGGTTTCCGACCGCCTCCTGTTCCTCCATAAGGGCCGCATCCTGGCCGACGGCCGGCCCGAGGAGGTGGTGAGGTCGTTCCGCAGCCGGAGCCTGGAGGATGCCTTCCTCAAAGTCGCCCGCGGACGGGGGGAAGGCCGGTGAAGCTCCACCGCATCAACGCCGTCTTCCTGCGCTACTTCTATATTTACCGCCGCAGCGCCAGCCGGCTGCTGGAGACGGTCTATTGGCCGCTCCTCGACCTGGTGCTGTGGGGGTTCGTGACGCTCTACCTGGCCCGCTACCGGGAAAGCCTGCCCCACTTCGCAGCCTTCTTACTGGGCGCCCTCATCCTGTGGGACATCCTCTTCCGCGCGCAGCAGGGGATCTCCGTGTCTTTTCTGGAGGACGTCTGGGCGCGCAATTTCCTCAATATTTTCGTCAGCCCCCTCACCACCTCCGAGTATCTTCTGGCCCTGATGCTGGCCAGCCTGCTCAAGATCGTCATCGCCGCAACGGTGCTGACGCTCATGGCCTGGCTGCTGTTCTCCTTCAACATCTTCCTCATCGGCGTCTCGCTCCTGCCCTTCCTGGTTTGCCTCATCATCCTCGGCTGGGCGATCGGGATCGTCACCACGGCCATCATCCTCCGCTTTGGCCAACAGGCCGAGGTGCTGGCTTGGGGCATTGCCCTTCTCTTCCAGCCGATGTCGGCGGTGTTCTACCCCGTCTCGGTGCTGCCGCCTTTCCTGCGAGTCGTGGCCCGCTTGGTTCCCTCTTCCTATGTCTTTGAAGGAATGCGCCGGGTCATCACCAACGGCGGCTTTCCCGCCCGCGATCTGCTCGTGGCTTTCGGGCTTGATGCGCTGTACCTGGCCGCCGCCCTGCTTTATTTCTTCTGGATGTTTCGGGTGGTACGCAAAAAAGGCCTTCTGGCAAGGATAGGTGAGTAGGCTAGAGATATATGATTTCCAAAAGGCGGCGGAATCGCCCCCAAGGTTCCCCTAGCGGAGGGGGCCCCGTCGTTGGCCGGGGCCTCATTGTGATTCCTTTTTGAAGTTCATATAATGAACCCTCAAGGTTGATGACGATCAAGCCCCGGAAGCCCAACCTGACGAGGAGAGGCGCATGAATAAAGTTCAGACTTTGGAGAAGATGGCCAAGAGGCTGCGCATCCATTCCCTGCGAATGACTACCCGCGCCGGATCGGGCCATCCCACCACCTGCCTATCCATGGCCGACATCGCCGCCTGTCTTTTTTTCCAGGAGATGAAATTCAATGTGGCCGACCCGAACGACCCGCTGAACGACGAGTTCGTCCTGTCCAAGGGCCACGCCGCGCCCATTCTGTGGGCGGCTTACGCCGAAGCGGGCCTCATTCCCCAGGAATCGCTCCTGGATTTGCGCAAGATCACCAGCAACCTGGAGGGCCACCCCACGCCCCGCATGCCCTGGGTCAAAGCCGCCACCGGCTCGCTGGGACAGGGTTTAGCCGTGGGAGTGGGCCTGGCCTACGCCCAGCGGCTGAGCCGGTCGCCGGCCCGCACCTATGTCCTGATGGGCGACGGCGAATGCGCCGAGGGCGCGGTCTGGGAAGCAGCCAGCGCCGCCTCGCTCCTCAAGCTTGCCAACCTGTGCGCCATCGTGGACATCAACCGCCTGGGCCAGTCCGACTTCACCATGCACCGGCACGATATCGCCGCTTTCGCCCGCAAGTTCAAGGCCTTCGGCTGGACGGCGCTGCCGGCCGACGGCCATAACATTAAAGAGCTGCTTGATGCCTTGGACAAGGCCCGGAGCAGCCCCGGGCCGGCAGTCATATTGGCCAAGACGATCAAGGGCAAGGGGGTTTCTTTCCTCGAAGACCGGAACGGCTGGCACGGCAAGCCGCTCAAAGAAGACGAGCTCAAATCCGCCCTGGCTGAACTGGGCGAGATGCCGGCCCTGGACGGCCGACGGCTGGTCAAGGCCCGCCGGGGTAAGGGTCCGGCCGCCCCGGAGAAAAGGTTTGATTTTGTAAGAACGGATTATAAGGAAAAAACAGCCACGCGATGGGCTTACGGTCAGGCCCTGGTCAGCCTGGGCCGGATCAACCAGGCCGTGGTGGTCATCGATGGAGACGTCAAGAATTCCACTTATGCCGAGAAGTTCTTCGAGGTTTTCCCCGAGCGGTCGTTCCAGTCCTATATCGCCGAGCAGAACATGGTGGGCATGGGCATCGGGCTGGCGGCCAAAGGGTACATCCCCTTTCTGGCCACCTTCGCCGCCTTTCTGACCCGGGCCCACGACCAGGTCCGTATGGCCGCTTATTCTTTCTCCAACCTCAAGCTGTGCGGCTCGCATGTGGGAGTGAGCATCGGCGAGGACGGGCCGTCCCAGATGGGGCTGGAAGACCTGGCCATGTTCCGGTCCATTCCCGGCTGTATCGTCCTCTATCCTTGCGATGCGGTCTCAGCCGAGGCCTGCCTGGAGGCCATGGCTTCGCATAAAGGGATGGTCTATCTGCGGACCACGCGGCCGGCCACTCCGCTCCTCTACGAGAAAGGGGAGACATTCCCCATCGGCGGGTCGAAAGTGCTGAGGGCCGGGCCGGACGACCGGGCCGTTGTGGTGGCGGCCGGAATTACGGTCCATGAGGCGCTCAAGGCTTGGGATGAACTGAAGAAGGCCGGCCTCAACATCAGGGTCGTGGATGCCTACTCGGTCCAGCCTGTGGATGCCGTAGGCCTGCGCCATCATGCCGCCGAGTGTGGCGGAGGCGTGGTTGTGGTCGAGGACCATTTCCCGGCCGGCGGGCTGGGCGAGGCGGTGGCGGCGGAGCTGGCCGGCGGCTTCAGGATCGTGCATTTATGCGTACGGGAATTGCCCCGCTCCGGCAAGCCGGATGAGCTGCTGGAGGCCTACGGAATCAGCGCCCGACGCATCCGTCAGGCTGTAGAAAACTTGCTGGCCAAATAGCCGAATATTTTCTCCTCCTTTGCGCGGCCGAGCGGCGGTGGGTCACGTCCGATGAAGGTGCTGATAAAACATCGTTTTTTCCACGGTCATTGGCGAGGAGGACGGGTCCTATCGCGGAAAAAGGGTTGTTTTCCTGGGAGAGACAGGCTGGCCCTGTTGATGGCGCTGTTGGCCATTATTATATGTTCTTCAAACAATCTCATCGAGGCCCCTGCCGCTACGCTCCCCGCCATCGCTTCGGTGACGCACGTTATCGACGGCGATTCCTTTGTGGCGCACTTTGCCGACGGCTTGAACCGGGGTGTCCGGCTCATAGGGGTGAACGCGCCGGAGCTCACGGATGAGCGTGAAAATGTCCGTTACTGGGCTTTCCTGGCCAAGCGGTTCGCCACCCATTATCTGGAGGGGAGAAAAGTCAATTTTGAATATGACTGGAACAAATTGGATAAGTACGGCCGGGTGCTGGCCTATGTCCGATCCGGGGACGGGGATCTCTTCAATGAGCTTATTATCCGGCAAGGTTTCGCTTATATTTTCTTGCTTTATCCATTCCGCAAAGACTATCAAGAATCCTTCCGGAGCGCCCAGCAGGAGGCTGTTCGGCAGGGACGTGGTTTGTGGGGGAAGGAACCTCCAGCGATAGTCGGCCTGTCCGATATCCGCAAGCGAATGGGCGATTACATCAAGGTCCGTTTTTCCTGCGCCCGGGTCCGGGATGGAGAAGGCTACATTTTTGTCGGCCCAGCAAGCGGAGAGCTGCAGGTCCTGATCTCGAAAGAATCAGGATTAATGTTGCCGCCGGCCGTTCAATTCAAAAACAAGGTGATCACTGTGGCCGGCCTGCTGGAGAAGGGCAAGAGGCAGCCCCGGATTTATGTATTATTTCAGCGGCAAATTATCCTGGGTAAATTTTAACAGGATTGACAAGACAATTTGACAGGAATACCATACCGGCCAAAGAGGCAGGGAATGGAGTCCGAACGCCTATCCTCCCTGGATGCCTTCCGAGGCTTGGCCATCGCCGCCATGATCCTGGTCAACAATCCGGGGTCCTGGAAATTCGTTTATCCCATCCTGCGGCATGCGGAATGGCACGGCTGGACTCCCACCGACCTTATTTTTCCCTTTTTTCTGTTCGCCGTGGGCGTTTCCTTGGCCCTCTCGCTGTCGCGGCGTAGGGAGGAGAGGATTGCCGCAGCCAGTATTTATTTTAAAATTTTCAGCAGAGCTCTCATCATTTTCGGACTGGGCCTTTTCCTCCATCTGTTCCCGATGTTCCACTGGGCCACCATGCGGATTCCGGGCGTTCTTCAACGAATCGCCGTGTGCTACCTGTTTGCCGCCCTGATCTATCTGCCTTCCGGAAAATGGGCAAGGTTGGGCGTCATCCTGGTCCTGCTGGCCGGCTATTGGCTGGCCTTAAAATTCGTCCCCGTTCCGGGCTACGGCGCCGGCGTTTTGGATTATCATGGCAACCTGGCCGGTTACCTGGACACAAAACTTTTAGCCGGACACCTGTACCGGCCTGAATTCGACCCGGAAGGGCTGCTCAGTACCCTGCCGGCTATCGCCACGGTCTTGCTGGGCACCTTGGCCGGCAACCTACTCCTCTCCACCAAAACTTATGTCCGAAAAGCGGCTGTCCTTTTCGGCTACGGGGTGGTTCTCACCGGCCTCGGGCTTTTCCTACACCCTTTCTTTCCCATCAACAAGCAGCTCTGGACGAGCACCTATGTCCTGTTCTCAGCGGGCGCCGCTCTGCTCATCTTAGGGCTGTTCGTGCTGATGATGGAAGTCTTTCGCTTCAAGACTTGGGCTTATCCTTTTTTGGTCCTGGGCTCGAACGCCATTGCCGTGTTCACAGCCTCGACTCTGATGACCAAGATTCTGACCTGGATCAGAGTCGGTGCGACGGGGAAAACTCAGACGCTCTATTCCTGGATCTATGAACGGGCCTTCGCCTCCTGGGCCGGCTCGATGGCCGGTTCTCTGGCTTTTGCCATGTTCTATGTCCTGCTCTGGATCTTCATCCTCATCCCGCTTTACCGGCACAAAGTCTATATTAAAATCTAAACACCATCTTCTTTCCCCATGATCTCTATAGGGCAAGCTCATTTGCTGAAGAGAGCTAACTGGAACGCCTTTCCTTCGATGAAAAGGAAGGCAAGGTCTGCTACCGATATGGGAAAGGCGCGGATGTATATTGCCGGTGGGGGCAAGAGGAGAGATTCATGGGCAGGAGTGGCTATCTACCGCGCAGCGAAAAAAGCAATTTCCTATCAAGTTAAAATTGATTTAAATCAACTGCCTTGTCTACTTGCCACAGGGTTTTAACACGCTGAATATTCTGAATATGTTTTTTAGTAAGTTTGGTTTGTTTGGCCTTCTGCGCTATTTTCCAAATCTTTATTTTACCTTCAATATGTTCCTTCAGATATGAATAAATATCCGTCATTAGCTTTCCTGTTATGGCCTCTGATGCCGAAACGGCGAGCTTTGAGACGCTCATTCTGTCCTCCCATTTTAAATTGAAGGAATTGCTGCTGACTTTCCCATGCTTAGATGCAAAAATCCTCTCGCCGACTTGTCATTAGTTAAGGTTTTTTCCTATAAATGCACTAGTCTTAGACAAGATTTATCTTATCTAATTTCCATGGCTTCAAGAATATCTCTTTCCACAGAACCTGCGCAACTTTCGGAAGTTCTATGCCGCCTGCATTTAATATGCCATAATATTTATTAAGCATTTTCTCAAACAGGTCTATTGAATCATCTAAATCCTTAATAGTCGGAAGCGTTTTAATAGATTCAGCGTCCCTGCCAGCATGGGCAAGAGTTTTGGTTGCATAAACTTTCAAGGATTGTGCAGTTTCATTTAGGCAGCTGATATCTTTATCAATGTCAGCTGAATCTAAAGAGTCTTTTCCTTCACTAACAAGTTTATTGAAGCACAAATTAATATAGGCAAAATCAGTTTCAAATCCAGTTCCCTTAAAGAGGGAAATAAACCTTTGTCTTGAAAGGACTGCGGGTTCCTTTTTGATGTCTTCCAACAAGTTAACCAGTGAGACATCATCATATTTGATTGAAATCTGTCTTCTTACTCCCATCGCTGCAGCAAAAAGGTAATTTTCCCAGGCCCAGACGATAAAAAGGTTGTTTTTGGGAAGGGCCGGATTAGATTCGACGATTTCCATAAATCCTCTGAAAATATGTTGATTTGATCTTAATTCAGACAACGCATCTGTGATTCTCTTAAGCATTGATTGCCATTTTTCTATTTTGTTATTACACATCTTTATGGACTCTTTTAAATATTTTCTTTGAAATGAAGCTGACTATTCCTCAATCCTGAAGATGTGGTCTTGCCCATCAATACAACACTGTCCCATCCATATTCCAGAAGCAATATCTGCCTTGCAACTGCAAGTAATATTTTCGTGTCCGTACTCTGATCTGAGGATTTCCCTTGCGGCTTTTGTAATACGCTTTTGGCTTAAGTCTGTTAGTGGTTTATTTTTGCCTAAACTCGAAATCTTAAGCTCTTTGTCCCCAATAATTAAAATAGGCATACTAATTATATAAATGAACCCTTTAGCCGGCTATGTCAAGTTTATCAAGAAAATATGAGGCCGGCGGTGAGGCCGGACCTAAACCTGGGCGCTCCTCCTGGCTAGCGCGGGACGCTGAGCGGATGTTGGCCTCACAGAGATAGACGCCGGCCAGACCGCAGGATTCTCGTTGGGGTGGTCTATTATGCGCCCACTAATTGAGCAGGCAGTAAAGCAGATGAAGAAAGGCGAATAATATGTTATTATTTGGTCAAATAAGCTTATGAAGTTTGATTTCATCTTCAATTCTTTTTCTCGCAGAGGGAAACCAGCACAGCCTTTTGATTATAAAGTCACAGACAGCCTCAGGAACAAGATATTATTATGGTGCGATGATACTTTTTCTAATAGGCATAATCCCTATGGGAGAGGAGACTACACAAGTACGTTTTGGAAAGAAATTCAGCGTATATTGCAATATCGGCATGGGCGTCAGGTATTAACGGATGTTCGACTCCCTCCCGATACTGATTCAAAAATATTCCTCCTTATAACATGTAAGGACGAAGAGTTTATCGACTTTATCGAATACATATTCCGAGTTGAATGTCTTTTCCAAGTAGCCAACAACGAAAACGACCTCGTTGCACAGATAAATCAGCTCTTATCTTCTGAGTCACTTGGATATGTGTTAACAGAATTTGTTAAGGAAGAGCGAGTCGAAGAAACTCAGTTTGGGCGGGGGCCAGTAATCATCACAATTGCCTGGCCACAGGTAATCAGGAAAGACAACCAGGTTATCTATGACACAGCAATAAAACCGGTGCTTCAGCTTTTAAGTCATCCTAACTTTAAGACCGCGAATCTTGAGTACTTGGAATCGCTTGATGATTACCGAAAGGGAGATTGGGGAGATAGCCTGACAAAATGCTGTAGCGCCTTCGAAAGTGTTATGAAAATAATTTGCGAAAAGAAAAAATGGAATTACTCACAGAGTGATACAGCAGGTCCATTAATTAAGGCAATCATTTCGAACGTCAAACTCGAGCAACACTTTGAACAGCCGTTGGTATTTATCGCTACACTCCGAAATAAATATAGCAAATCCCATGGGGCTGGGATCCAGCCTAGGAAAGTTACTCAATCCATAGCCCTTCTGGGGCTGAATCTAACTGCGTCTGCCATATTATTCTTGTCAGAAGAAACAAAGTAGGCAACTTCTTTTAGATATAATCCTTATACTAAAACCTTCCCTCAAGTGTCCTCAGAAGGCCCCTCTGCTGTCCAGTCAATGGGGAGCACCTCATACCTTGGCTTCATAGTTCACAGAAACCGATATCAGTATTGTGTGAACAGATCGTTTGTTTAATTAGTGACTCGACCTCTACGGCTTTTATTAAGCTTATTAAGTCAATATCTTGGCCTTTCCTTTTGTCGTTTTGATAAAGATTCGCTCGCGGGAGCACAGCTGGGATAAAATTATCGTTTTTGAGTTATGCCAAAGAACTCATTTTTTATTTGATCTTCGATTTTTTTTGGAAATGATACTATTCCCTTTTTTAAAGGAGGCTCTATACATACTCGAACCGCACCCCAAAATAGCTGCATAAGTATAGGTTCAATAGATACTTTTGGAATTCCGCTTGAAAGCTGAAAGTTAATCGGCTCTCCGTTGCATAAGACTCGTATCGCTTTATTATTTTTTAGAATGTATTCAGATATTGGAATATCCTTCATTTTGCTTACATTATTTATCAATGGCTCTTTGGTGCTTTCCTCAATAGTTTTCAAGTCTATTTCGTAGGTTTCAGAAGAACCACTTGCAAGTATAGCTTTGTCCTTGCATCTTAAAATGATATCTCTAGTAATAGTTTGTTCTCCTGATAAGCCGAGAATAAAATCGAAGGTTGAAACATCCTCAATTTTATCTAAAGCTGTAATTTTCTTTTTTTTATCTTTCCATTGGCTCGAAAGTTTCTTCAGCTTAGTTTTCCTTTTATCATGAACAAATACATTAAATCCCATATCTTCAAGTATTTCTGTAGTTTTTTGGCCGATGGCACCGCATCCAAGTACTAAAATATTTACGGTTGTAATGTGCCAATGAATACTATTGTGGGTACAGATATATCTTATATTTTGGGCGAGTGTTTGTGCAACTTCAGGAGATTCTAATTCATATTTTAAGTTTGATTTCGCAACATCAATAATTGGGAGGCTAATTTCTGCTTTAGGTATTTTACGGTCATTCCTAATGCCTCTTGTCGTTTGCTCCACTGCACCCATATATAACTTAGATTCTTTTGGAGGTAATAGAGGGACGAAGTATCCTCCGTCTTCAATTATAACTAATTTATTCCTACTGCTTTTGCATTTTCTAAGCACCTTCTCAAGCATCTTTCTTTTAAAATCTATTAGTTCGGAAGAAAGAATGCCGACAAGTCTTTCCACTGTACACTTTTTCTTTTCTGTCAAATAATTTGAAACAATATTTCTCTCAGGGTATTCGTAGGCTTTTTGTAAGAGATAAATGTCCCTATAGTCAGCTCCGAGCTTAGCAAGAAAATCTACAAATGGGGGAAGATCAGACAGAAAGTGTTGGACACATAAAATAATCTTATTCTTAAAAACATTGCCATATTTTGTTCTAAGATTTGTTGTATAAAGGTCAAGCGCGGGGAGCTTAGCAAAGCATACTTTTTTTTCTTTAATTTTAGGTAAAACAATGGTAGTTTTATTAGGAAGATAATTAACTATGTCATCCTTAAATGTATGTAGAACATTAATATCTGATAGATAATCATAAAATTCTACTAATGATTCGATAACTCTTTCAGTATAATAAATATCTATCTTAAAATCATCGTTGACCCATTTATCTATTCTTGCGTCTGAAAAAAAACCATTAAATTTGCCTGATATTTTATCATAATTTCTCTTATTTTTCACAATATGGGAATATATGTCTAGCATTACCTGATCTCTCTGTTCAGCCAATATGCCCATCCCTTTCTGAAAATCTCTATCCTGCTTCTTTTTCTTAAAATGTTCTTGAAATATAAACGACAGACATTTAAGTAACATCGGCGCTAGAGTATAATCCTCTGCGTTGTTACCATTTGGATAATTTGTACCAAATTCTTTTTCTAAGATTGAAGGAGTTTGCAGAATAATAAAATTAACATCAGCGCCCAATTTTCTATTGCCTTGGCTTCCTATCAAAGCTAAGCTAGATAATATATGCGCAACATCATAAAAACACCTTGCTTTCGATTTTATAGGGGCGCTACCAACATCTATATCGTCATGAATTGATGAAATAAAATCTTGTATATCTTTTATTTTGCCGTTCTTTATAAGACTCATCAGCCATTCTTCGCTTTTTCTAAGTATTCCAGCTTCAATAATTTTAGCAAAACCTTCTGGATAGGCTTCCTTCAAAGTAGCAATCGTTTCTAACATAGACCAAGTGCAATATTCATCTGGGATTTCTTTTTTTTCGTCGATAAAAAATGGCCAGCCTAAGCCATTATGAGAATTAATTATTACATCGATACATTGCAGCAAATGTTTTCTAAGATATCTGTCATCAAGATTATCAATATTGTAGTCGTATTTGGTGTTCAATAATAACAAATGTGTAAGTACTGCGGCGTAAAATGCTAATGCATCTGTGCTGTTTGTATCAGCAATATGTTTCCTCCCACTATAGTAATAGGGGAATCCTGAGAAAGACTCGTATTTTTCTCCTTCAACTTCGTTAATTAAATAATCTATGTCTTGTTTCAAAGAGGTTTTTATTGATTGGTTGTTAATTTTTGCTAGAATATCATTATCCTTAAAAGTCACAGCTGCCTGTAATATTATCTCTAATCCTTCGCACGTTTGTATGAAAGTTCTTTTTATTCTAAATGCAGATGGATTGTGATAATCATCATAAAATGCTCTTCTATCTTTTCGGAGATCAAGGATTCCTTGTACAGATAATTCAACTAATTTCTTTATTTGTTTCTTTAAGGTTTCAATAATTTCTTTTTCGCTCATATCAGTATAGCTCTGTAGATTGAAGAGTTTTATATATCTTTTTATTTTCTCTCTTGACTTCGACTATCCACTCCCATACTGTTGATAGCCCCGTTGAATAACATTTGCAATAAAAACGAACCAGATCTTTTTTCCGAATCTTTATGCTTTCCTTTATTGGAAAAAAGGCTAATTTCCAGTGTGTTGTTGGATCGAAAGGGCCAGTGCCAATTCTAATACGTTCATTTGTGTTAAGGCTAATATCGAACCATCCAGCAATACCATGAAGAACGCCATCTTTATTAATTACAAAGTCGCTTTCCCAGTCAATGACAACTTCACCCATTCTATAAAAATCAAATTCCTTACAAGGCTTCGGCTTTGCTAACAAGTCATTTCTGCTGATTTTAGATACATATAGGGTATTTGCTAACCTATTAAGGGCACCTGATAAGTCAATACCTTTGATTTTATTTTTCCAAAAAGTTATATCATTTGGAAAATCCTGGTTTTTACATGGGGCAAATATGATGGTGGCTTTTTCAGGAATTATTTTTCCTTTATTTTTAAGAAATCGTGATTTGGCATCAATAATGCTATCCAACATGTTCTCATCAATAAGGCAATGACCCATAATTTCTGATACAATAACATCGCACTTTTCTTTTAATTTTATATTTCTTGAGTCTTCATGAATGAATACAATTTTATCTTGCCATCCATTCTTTTTTGCATTCTCTTTAGCAACTTTGATAATACTCCTGCTCTCTATTGCATAAACTCGCTTAGCCCCAGCGATTATGCTAAAGAAACTTAAAAGTCCAGTACCTGCGCCAATATCGATAACAATATCTCCAGGTTTAACAGTTTGGGCAATCGCAGATTGGTAAGCATTCACTCTTATCTTATCGGCAAGCATCTCTTGGTGTATGCTTAGGAAGTCAAAAAGATTATCAATTTTTGGTAAAACTTCTTCCATTTAGCATCTCTCAATCTTGAATATGAAAAATTCCTTATCCGCTGTTCTGGTGGAAAGAGTATTCATGCGCCAATTTTGCCTCTTCCCATCGTCGTGGATAATAAATCATGATGTGATGGAATGTCAAATGGAAAAAGGAGTTAGGGAGGCCTCGGCTCCTAGTTGCGGATATTAGTGCCGCGGAATATCTGATTTTCTTGGCGGCTACCGACAAGCCGCCGAGGAGACTCAGGCTGCTTGCCTGCCGACTGGAATATGTCAGAAGCCTTCAAAACTCCGCGATTTTAGGCTGAACCGCATATATCGCCTCAGTTTTCTTCAATGCTGTTTTAATAGGCGTAAAGGCTCAATTTAAAAATAAAAAAGGGTGAAGGCTGCGGCCGTCGGGGTCGGGCCGGCCCAAGACCTTGAGCCGGTGGTCCGGACCAAACAGGCGGATGATGGGAGAAAGTGGCGAAGGCCAGGGCTGGCCAGGCTCCATATCCGAGGCCGAGACCCGTCGGCCGTTTTTGATCAGCCGGCAGCCTGGCTTGTTCAAGAGGATCTTAGGGAAACCGGAGAGGAGCGTTTCGATCGGAAGAAGGAAGCTGGCTTGGCCCCCCTGCGCGGCCAAGCGTTCGAATTCTTAAAGAGGCAAAGCCTGCTCCAGCCTGTACTCCCCCGAGGACAATCGGCAAAGGATTTGGAGATGGGCTCTGATGAAGGTCATCTCTTTCCTCACGGATTTCTCCGTGGTGGACAGGATCATCGACCACCTCAAGCTGGCCTTTGTCGCGGAGAGGTTCCCGCCGCCTCAGGCTGCCTCGCAGGAGCTCTTAATGGCCGCTAAGTCCTCGGCCGAATATTTCACATAAAGCTTTCTTATGCCGGAGGGGGAGGTCCGGGTGATTTCCGGCTCTTCGGGTGCCGCGGACGGCTCCCGGGTCGCCCTCATGCACTCCCTGGCCTCTCTTGATATGTTGTGAGCCTCGATTTATGCTTCCTCACGATGGTGGGATGGGATCATCGAGGCGCAACCGAGCCCGCAGGCAAGCGCTGCCGAAAAGTAAATTCTTATGAAGTAAGCTGGCCGCGCCCGTCCTGGTCATCCGGCCGCTGGTTGGGACGTCCATCCAGAACAAGCAGACGGGCATTCTTCCGCTGGACCAGGTGATCTTATTGTATCATCAATTTTTTATTATCCGGAAGAAGACGCGGTCCAAGGTCAAGCGAACGGAAATCATGCGGGTGCCGGTCGCCGGACTCATGGAATTCAGGATGAACTTTTGGGGCTTCGATTTAATAGAAACAAACGCCGCCGTCGCTGAACGCTTAAATGGCTGACGCCATGACGCTTTTCGGGGCTGTTGACATCGCCGCGCGGTCGGCGATATATTAAAATTGCAAGGGGAAGGTTTAATGCCTAAACCGGGAATTCGCCGGGCCACGGAAAAAGCAAATTCCTATAAAGGCGGACGCAAAGGGAAGGCGAATGGGGTCTACCCCGCGGTCTGAAGAGCAATTCCGCGCTGAGTTCCTTAGCCCGTTCTTCGAAGCGCTGGGCGGGGACGTGACCAATCGGCAGGGCCTGTCCGAAACCTTCAAGCCGGTCATCCACGAAGAGTCAATCAAAGTCGCGGGTGCGACCAAAGCCCCGGACTAAACCTTCCGCATCGGCGGCCGGCGCACCTTCTTCGTCGAGGCTAAATGGGCACACTGCAATCCCGCTGGCGCGGCGTTCAGAGGTTACGCGCGTATGTCAGCGGCGCGCGAATGTTGAGGTTCACCTGGCTGGTCCGCCTCATAGAGCGCGTGCGTCAGTTTTTAGGGCTTGCTCCGAGGCCGACTGGACCACACTCGCAGGTTGAGCGCCAGCCAACTACATCACCGGGGCCTCAGTTTGATGAGCAGTCCGATGCCCAAGGCTCACAAGTCGCGGCGCTGGCGCAACCCGTGTCAGACGAAGCTGATGCAACGGAGCAACAAACGGATACTGGCAACGGACGAACGCTCAGAGAGGTCGAGAGTCCGGCCGCCAGCACGACGCATACCGACTGGCCGTTGGCACCCGAAGACGAGGGCGAAGAACAAGTCTATGAGCCTGAGGCGGCAAGTCAACACGCTGACGCTAGCGAAAAGACACGCCCGGCGCGGAAGGACGAGGATGGGCGCAAACGAGACCCTGCCAAACGTGGGGGGAGGCATCATGGCCCACAGGGTAACCAAGAGACGCAGACAGAGCAGGTGCGAAGGCCGGCGCCACCGAAGCTAGATATCGTATGCTGGAAGAGAGAACGTCAATGGCTTTTGGCAGTTGATCTACCCGAGACGCTGCTCGATTGTCCCGACCTCAGCGTAGTGCAAGATGGTTCCAATCTGAGCAGGGACGAACAGAAGGAATCCTGCTGGCGATTGTTGCGAGTTCGCGGCACGTTCTCAGCAAGCGGAACGAAGGACGGCGCAACCCTGTCGGCAGAGATGGCGACAGGAGAGGGCGGCTATCTGCTCTTTGAGTTGCACGGTGAAGGACTTGACCGGGGGAGCTTGGTCAGGTCCCTGTCTGACGGCACATACCTAGCAGTAGTCCCGGACAAGTGGGAGACGGAGAACAAAGAGCTGCCGGCCCCGGAGGATGTGTCGCTTGGCGGATACAAGGCGCTGTTTCTTGACCTGACAGTCAATGTGGCCGGTCGGATTGCCTTTCGCGTTCCTAGCGGAGAACCGGTTGTCATAAGCACGCGAGGGCCACGGTTTGATCTTGTTGGGCAACGACTCGAAGATGCAACGGAGCGGATGGGGCCGCTCTTTGGAGGCGGTCCGCCTTGCATTCGGCCACGGGGCGATGGCGGGTGGCAGGAGATAGACAGCCTAGTGATTGTTGAAGAAGGGGCTGAGTCTGGGATGAGGCGGTGGCGTACTGCGCTCACACCCCCAGAGAACGGGTATGAACTTGACCTGAGCGGCTCACTTACTGCCCGCGCGGCTGGATGGTACTCCGTCAGGATCTATGATAAAAAACTTGGCCCACCGGTGGAGACCCTGCTCTTCAGGTTCGCCTCGGTCCTACGTGGAATCTCCATCCGCTGCCCCGGGTGCTTTCCGTCGGCCACGGGCCATGAGGCGGCGCAGGTCGAGTTCCAACATTGCCCTGAGTGCATTGTTGTCGCGAAGGGCTGCACGTCCGACGCTCTGCAGGTAGAACGGTCGGAAAACCGGACCACCGTGGTGATTCCCGCCCGCCCAGAGTTTGACAGAACGCACTGGCTCATCGGACTCTCAGATGGGCCAAAGGTTTTTGTAACACTGCTCGTGGAGCGAATATGGTGGGCCCGGTCAGATGAGTCTCGGGAGCCTGCCGAGTGGACAGATTCGCAGCTCCGCCTGACGCGTGATGCCTTCTCTGCGACTTCGAGCGCAGCCATCTGGCTGCGTCTACCGAGACCGCGGTGGACGGATGCCGTCCATGTCGGCTTTAAGCAAGAGAGAACAAGACGGTGGCCAGTTATGGCTGCCGGCCAGCGAGTCGCCATTCCGCTCCGTGAGTACGGTGAATCCAAAGAATTGCTGAGCCGCGGAACGAGGTCTGTGCTCTGGGTCTGTGTTCAGCACGGTGGGTTGATAGAACAGGGGACTGTTGCGAGCCTTGAGGCCGAACCACTGCCACCCCCCGAGAGGCCGCCGGTCGACTTAGCTTCGGTCCCGGCCCCCCGCTTGGCGAGTTTGCTTACGAAGCTTCGAAGGGCGGCGCATGGGCCGTTGCGAGTATTGACCAAGGAGGTGCGCCGCGGCTACCGTGGCAGGCGCGCAGCACGAAGAACTGGGACGACTGACTTCGTCTCGATGGGACTTTGTATAATCGCGCTCGCCCAAGAGCTGGTTGGCGATAGGGAGTCACGTGCTTCAGGGATTGATGACCGCTGGGCGGCGATGGCAGGTCAGGCACGAACCCAGCTTCCTGAAGTGATGAGTCAATGCCGGCAGCGGTATGAGAAGACCGGTGCGGAGCTCACCCATCGCTTCCAGCCTGGTGGTGACAGGAGGAGAGCTACATGGACCCGATAGAACTCGCACGTGAGATCGAGGCTAGGTATCGGCGATACTTGCAGACGACGTTCTACTTTAAAGACCCCGCACTGCGAAAATCGTTCGCGGATGCCCTGGCCTCGGGCCGCCTCAGCAATGGACCATTCATCGAGGCAACGCCCGTCTTCTCTCGCGGTTCAACGGCGGGCGAGCTGTTCCGCGAGCTTCTGGGCAGAGACCCAGAAGCCGGGTTCTTGAAGGCTGTACACGGAGGCAGGCGGCTGTACACGCATCAGGAGCAGGCCATCCGCAAGGTCTTCGCGGGACGCAACGTCGTCGTCGCTACCGGGACCGGAAGCGGCAAGACCGAAGCCTTCCTGTACCCAATTCTGCTCCACCTATATCAGGAGTTCACCGCCGGAGAATTGTGCCCGGGTGTTCGTGCCCTGATTCTGTACCCTATGAATGCGCTGGCCAACGACCAGCGGGAAAGACTTGCAGCCCCGCCGATGCCAACGTCAGACCCCGGAATCCTATGGACGCTTGAACAGCAGCGCTCTCTGTTTCAATTCACCTTCGGCCAGTACATCGGTGCGACGCCTGACAACGAGAACGATTCTCGCCGTCATGCACGTGACCTCATCGCGAGCAGGCTCCCTGGTGAGCTGGTTTTGCGTTCGCAGATGCAGGACACGCCTCCTCACATCCTTCTCACAAACTACTCGATGTTAGAGTACCTTCTACTCAGGCCCGACGACAGCCCGTTGTTCGACGAGGGGCGTGCCAAGTGGTGGACTTTCCTCGTACTCGATGAGGCCCATCAGTACAGGGGGTCAAGGGGAATCGAGATGGCGATGCTGTTGCGACGGCTGAAACGCCGGCTCAGAGAGGGCGGGCGTGAAGGCTCGTTCAGGTGCATTGCTACAAGCGCAACACTCGCGGGTGGAGAAGCAGACAAGGCAGCCGTCGCCGAGTTTGCCGCTGACCTCTTTGGGGAGGAGTTCAGCGCAGACGACGTCCTTCTAGGTAAGACCGAACCGATTCCTGAGACCGGCCCCACATCGTTCGCGGCAGACGACTACCGGGCTCTGCTGGAACACATCGACAAGGATGACAGGAAAGCTAAGCACTTTCGTGTCGAGATTGCGTCCAGGCTTGGGCAGCAGACCCCTTTCTCCGGCACGGCGGCAGAGATGACAGGATGGTTGCTCGAGCGTGATATGCGTGCACATAAGGTTCGCCTGCTCATCACCGGCGCACCCAGCGAAGTACAGTCCGTAGCGGACGAGGTCTTTGGAGACCTTACACAGATGCACCGGGTGGGCGCTCTGGCCGAACTGATCGCACTTCTGCAGCTGGCCAAGAGCCCTGAGGGCGACGCGCCTCTGCTTTCAGCACGCTACCACTTGTTCATAAGGTCTCTAGAAGGAGCCTTTGTGTCCTACTGGCCTGAGAAAAAGATCTTCCTTGACCGCAAGGCTGTGACTCAAGAGACAGCAGCATTTGAGGTGGCGCTGTGCCGGGAGTGCGGCCAGCACTACTTCGTTGCCAAGAAGGATCAGGAAATGGGCAAGCTGGCGGAGGCGGTCCGCGATGCAAGTCACGGCGACTTTGGCGCGACGTACCTGCGACCGATCGAGAACGACGGGGTTACAGGTGACGAGGATGAGGACGGGCAAGGTGCGAATCGTCAGGTGTACCGGCTCTGCGTGCAATGCGGCGAACTAGCAAGGGGCGAATCGTCCTGCGGACACCGCAATTCGATCAGGATAGTCAAGGAGGCCCCGCCGGACGACGAAGACAGAGCCGACCAATTGGGGAGGTGTGGCGTATGCGGCTACAATGCTGCGGGGCGCGACCCTGTACGTGAGGTTGTCTATGGCACTGACGGGCCACACGCTGTCATAGCAACAACCTTGCATCAGAATCTGCCCGAGAACCGGAGGAAGGTCTTGGCGTTTACCGACGGACGTCAAGAGGCTGCTTTCTTCGCCTGGTATCTAGATGACTCCTATCGCGGCATACTAGACCGCCACGTACTACTGAGAATCGTCCGTGACTTCGTGGACGATGCCACGGCAGGAAGCAGCCTTCGCACGATAGCCGACCGAGCAGGTCTGTCCCTCGGCAATGCGTTCAAGAGGCGAGAATCAGATGACGAGCCGACGATACGTAAGAATATCTGGCGGGCGATATACAGGGAGTTCCTCACCGATGAGCAGCGGATTTCGCTCGAAGGTGTGGGCCTTGTCAAGTGGACACTTGCGCTCCCGCATTGGGTGCAGATTCCGGACTCGATGCATAAGGCTCCGTGGAATCTGTCCGAACAGGAGGCACCTGACCTAATCGCGGTGTTGTTTGACACGATGAGAACTGGGCGTGGTGTCGAGCTTCGCATGCCAGAGGACGTGGCTCTTGGTTGGCGTGACCTTGATCTGCGGCCTGCCCAGAGGGCCTACCGGATTGGCCCAGCCAGAACAAGGAATGCGAATATAACGGCATGGGACGGCAGGACAGGCACGCGGGCTCGCCTGTTGGTGAAGCTCCTGGTTAGGGCCGGCCATCGCACAGACGCGGATTCCGCAAACAGCGCTCAAGCGCTTCTGCGAGACGTATGGGAGGCGGTGAGACGGTCAGACCAAGAGGTTGAACCGAAGGATGCCCTTCTTCAACCCTCGGGCGGCGATGCGATGTTGCTGAATCCTGATTGGTGGAGGCTGAGACCGTTGCAGGAAGAAGACATAGTCTTCGAGTGCAGCACGTGCGGCCGACTGCAACCGGTGTCCGTAAGGGGTATCTGCTTGAGGTTCGGCTGCCCCGGAACGCTCAGAGAATTGCGCTGCAGGGACCTGCAACCCGATCACTATCGCGCTCTCTACCAGGAGAACTTGCCGGGCGTTTTCCGTGTAGAGGAGCACACAGCGCAACTGCATCATGAGAAGGCTCGCGAGTTTCAGCGAGACTTCAGGGAAGGGCGAATCCACGTGCTGAGTTGCTCTACGACGTTCGAGCTCGGAGTAGACCTTGGGAACCTCGACACAGTCTTCCTGCGGAACGTTCCTCCGGAAGCGTTCAACTACGCCCAGCGCGTCGGGCGGGCTGGCAGGCGTAGTGGGCACCCGGGGTTCGCAATCACCTACTGCCGCCGTAACCCGCACGACCTGTATTACGCGGCTAATCCTCAGTTGATGCTAAGCGGTAGAACCCGCCCTCCTATGCTTAGCCTGAAGAACGAGAAGATCATCCTGCGTCATGTTGTTGCTACGGTTCTTTCGGTCTTCTTCCGTGCAAATCCAACAAGGTTCAGGAACGTCGGAAGCTTCGTCGGTGACTTCGCGAACCCGATAGCGATAGCTGACCTAGCAACGTATCTTCAAGACCACAGGGCCGAGCTTGAGGAGTCCTTGCGTGCTATCGTGCCCAATACCATGCTTGCCGCGGTCGGCCTTGAGGATGCATCCTGGATGGACAACGTTGCCGGTGACGCGAGCCGATTCTCCGATGCTCAGGCAACAGTCAGCAGTGACTACGTTAGTGCAGCCACTGTCAAGGAGACTGCGAAGGCGGCCGATGACTTCGACACGGCCAAGTGGGCCAAGGGGCGTATGGAAGACATTGCGAGGGAAGACGTCCTATCATTCTTGTCTCGCATGGCTGTTATCCCAAAGTACGGATTTCCAGTCGACGTCGTCGAACTAGACACGCAGCGAAGTTCGAGTCGAGGCGAGGCAGTAGTGGTCTCGCTGCAGAGGGACCTTGCCATCGCCGTTGCGGAGTTCGCTCCCTCCAGCGAGTTGGTGGCAAACAAGAAGAAATGGACCTCCTACGGTCTAAAGAGGGTGGCCGAGAGGCCCTGGCCCCGTTGGTGGTATGCTAGGTGCCCTGTCCATAACCGATTTGAGCGTCGCGGGTGGCAATCGGGGCAGGGACAGCCGACCTTCGACACGTGCTGCGCCAGGATGAGAGTCACACAGTACATTGACCCGAAGTTCGGGTTTGTGACCAACTTAGACAAGCCGGAAGAGCCCAAGCAGAGACCTGCAAGGGTGTTCACGACGAGACCGTACTTCGCTGGCTTCAAGGAGAGGGAAGGCGAGAAGATAGAACTCGGTTCCATCACTCTGACCACCGTGTCGCCTGGATACATGGTCGTGGTATGCGAAGGCCGCCGCGGGGAGGGATTCTACATATGCCCGCAGTGCGGATTCGGCGACAAGAAGTACCGTCGGGACCCCCACAAAACTCCATCTGGCGAAACATGCTCTGCGAACCCGAGTTCGCTTCGTCCGGAGGTTTCCCTAGGGCATGACTTCGTGACCGACGTGCTTAAGATACAGTTCCACCCGAGCCCTCCAGATGGAGTAGAGCCCATCTGGTTTGCGTACTCCTTAGCCTATGCCTTGGTAGAAGGAGGTGCAGCAGAGGTTCTCGATGTCCCTGCAAACGACCTCAACGCGACCGTCGCCCACAACGAAGAGTTCACCGTACCTCCAATCATCCTCTACGACAACGTGCCCGGAGGCGCGGGTCTCGTCGCCCGGCTCCAAGACACGGACATGCTAAAGGAGTGCTTGGAGTCATCCCTAAGAAGGGTCGACGGCGACTGCCGCTGCGCTGACGACACGAGTTGCTACGGGTGTCTGAGAAGCTACCGTAACCAGTTCGCACACTTGCACCTGAAACGAGGACCAGTCAAACACTACTTGGAGACGATACTCAAAGGATAGTGAGGCCGGCTGTCGTGACGAGTTCGTTTGATCGATCGGCTTCGGGACAAGGTCATCATGTCGCGGTTCCGTTGTTCAACGGATCTCGCCCGGCATCTCAGGATGGTCGACCTGATGCCGAAGCAGTACAAGGATTTGCCAAAGGCCCGCACGGACATGGCTGACGCTTCGCGGCTAACTGCCCCCGAAAGAAGTGGCGCTATGACGGGGAAAATTTGCCTTATAATCTAGGACAAAGGAATGGGGGAATAATTATCATGGCCAGAATCAAATATCAGGAAGCTGCGGGGCTGGAGGTTAAGCGCGGAAGGCCGCTGGCGGGGCCGACGCCATCTAAGACGGACTTGGTCAAGCTGTATGTCAAAGAAGCGAAATCGGTCCGCGTCGTGGCAGCCACACTTGGCAGTTCAAAAGATGCCATCCATCGCGCTCTGAAGAAATATAGAATCAAAGCCAGGACCAACGCAAGGCGGGGTTCGGCGCTATTGCAGTATCCTCTTTCGGACATGAAGGCTGCGGTCAAGGAAAAGGGAATACGTGGATATGCCAGAGAGCTTGGAATTAGCGAAGGGACACTTCGCCATAATCTCAAGGTACGAAAAGGAAAATAAGGCCTGCGTAAATAACGTCGCATTAAAAGAATTGTGTAAATTATTGTAATTTCTATTTCACTTTATTAGACTTTATTCGACTAAAAAAGGAATAATTTCATAGATATCGATCTAAGCACAGGGAGGGTAAATATGAGAATGAGATGTAGTAGTCTATATTTATATTTACTTTATTTCCTGATGGGAATTATCTTTTTAAACAATATTATCTTTGCAAGGTCCCAATCTACCGGGAGTAATATTGATGTAATAGTTTATGTTAATGCACCACGTTCTGAAGTATATAGTTTATCGTTGCAGCAAAAAATTGATCGCTTTCTTAAATCAAACGAAACAAAAGCTCTATTCCAAGCCCTTGAGTTTATTTGGGATATGCCAAAATTATCAGATTTAGCTTCCGTACAAGACGAATCTCCAATAACTTTATTGCCAACGCGAATAGAACCACCAAAATTAACGCCTTTTCTTCGCAAAGATCATGAAATAATAATTAAGTTTCTTGACAGCAGCAGCGGAAGTCCGAGATTAATTACGATTAGAGAAGCTCAACTGCAAATTGTATCATTCAGAGTAAATGGTGAAGAAGTCGATAAATGGGAGCCCGTTCAAGAAGAATTAAATCAATTTGAAGTTAAAATTCCATTAGAAAGAATAAAAAAAGTTGAAACTAATAGCCGTGTCGATATTATTGCAAGATTTGGAAATAATATTACAAAATCACACAATTTTATTTATTTTAGACCGCAAGTCGGATATTCTATAGCAAATCAAGAATCTTATTTATGGTTTCCTTTATCCATTTTTAGCACAAACTTCAAATCAGAGGAAAATGGAATTCCTTTTGCACCAACCCCCATCACAGTTGCTTTTGGATTTAAAAGCTATTATCCTAGGTCAAATAACTATTTCGGATTCTCGGGAATAGGCGGATTTGTATGGACAGCAGATAAGGAAAATAACCAGGATTCTGGGACTGCAAATCAGATAAAAATCCTTTCTAAGGCTGCATTTGGAGTGTTAATTGATCTAAGCGGATATTTTTATTTTGGACCTGCTTATGTGGCAGACTTTAGAAAAGATTTTAAGGATCCGGGATTTGTTTTAGTTGTAGGAATTGGCCCAAGACTACTAGAATTTTTAAAATAGCTTTTTTCCCATGTTAAATATCCGAGTAGCATTCTAGCGAATATCCATGTCTGAGTAGCATAAGTCAAATTAGGCTCATCGCGTCCTATCATCCCTGCACTTGGGCGACACGACCTCGACCCTGAAGATAAATATTCTGGGATTCATAATAGCCTTGACACATAATAGCCTGAGTTGTCGAAAAAGGATAAAAAGAGTAAACTGACTCGTTTCCGATTATGTGCGCAAAAGCCATGAGAGAAGAGATGGTTTCCGAACAGGCCAGCGCCGCCGCCCAAGACGCCATCCAGGTCGAAAACCTGACCCGGACCTTCGGCGACCTGCGGGCCGTGGATTCCATTACTTTTTCCGTGCCATCGGGCCAGCTCTTCGGACTGCTGGGCCCCAACGGCGCGGGCAAGACCACCACCCTCAACATGCTGGCCACGCTCCTGAAGCCGACTTCGGGCCGGGCCCTGGTGGCCGGCTATGATGTCAGCCGCCACCGCGACAGCGTGCGCCAGAGCATCGGCATTGTCTTCCAGGAGCCCGCCCTGGACGGGAAGCTCACCGGCCGGGAGAACCTGGAGTTCCACGCCATGATGTACGGGCTGGACCGCGATACCCGGCGCCGCCGCATCGAGGAAGTCCTGGCTCTGGTCGAGCTCACCGATAAAGCCAAAGTTCTGGCCGAAAAATATTCGGGCGGCATGAAGCGCCGTTTGGAGATCGCCCGCGGCCTGGTTCATCGGCCGCGAGTGATGTTTTTAGACGAGCCCACCCTGGGCCTGGACGCTCAGACGCGGCGCCACATCTGGGACTACATCAAGAAGCTCAACCGCGAGACGGGAGTGACCATCATCCTGACCACCCATTATATGGAGGAGGCCGATTATCTGTGCCACAGGATCGCCATCATGGACCAGGGCCGATTCGTGGCCCAGGACACGCCCTCCAACCTGAAGGACTTGCTGGGCGGCGACGTCGTCTCCCTGGAGTTTGAGAACAGGTCCGAAGAGATGCTGGCCGCGGCCCAGAGTCTGGCCTGGGTGAAGAAGGCCAAACAGCACGACGGTTGCCTCAGCCTGACCATGGAGAGAGGGGAGAGACGAATCCCGGCACTTGTTTCACTGGCTCAGGGCAAGGGCATCACCGTAACCTGTGTCAATCTGCGCAAACCCAGCCTGGAGGATGTCTTTCTCCACTTTACCGGCCGCACCATCCGTGAGCAGGAGGCCACTTCGGCCGAACGGCATCGAAGCCATCCCCACGGCCGGGGGGGGAGGGGACGGTGATCCATTGGACGGCCGTAGCGGTCATGTGGCTGCGGGAGGTCAAGCGTCTTCTGCGGGCCCGTTCCCGCATCATCGGCTCCCTGGCCATGCCCCTTTTCTTCCTGGCCTTTATGGGGCTGGGCTTCAATCGCA
>Ga0315295_10001017_pt1 | contig 23961 bp, 18 predicted proteins | sample YL17G14_0_MG_FD_204453 | JGI IMG/M metagenome (GOLD analysis project Ga0315295, IMG submission 204453) | Sediment microbial communities from Yellowstone Lake, YNP, Wyoming, USA - YL17G14_0 | ecosystem: Environmental > Aquatic > Freshwater > Lake > Sediment | place: USA: Wyoming | collected...
AACGGTATGACAATCGGGCGCGTGTCCGCCGGATACGGATGGTGCCAGAGTGCCGTACAAGTCGTCTGCAGGCACCCAGCGGCTGCTGGGCGGCGCACGCGTCTGCTACTATCAGGTTCGGAACGCCTTCCTGTTGGCGGAGCGAACCGAATGGCGATGTGGGCGGAGGGCGAGCATCGGGACCGTGCGGTGGCAGGTGAGATCGTATGTGACAATCCGTCGCCTGATTCACCCCATGCGCCTACCGGCAGTCATACCCGGGGTGCTGGTGGGCCTGCATCTGTTCGTGCGCGTGAAGGCACTGGGAACGCCCGCGGTACAGAAGGAGCCTGACCATGTCTGAACCTACGCCCACCCGTGTCCCGGCGGGAGGTAGGGGAGAAGGCTCATGGGCTGGGAGAACATGCGATTCTCTGAGCGCTTCGCCACGGTCGAATCACATTCCGAGGTAGCCACTGTAGACACCGCCCCCGTTGCCGCAGGGCCGACCCGCGTTGCCGCACTCGACGCCCTCCGTGGGTTCGCCATCCTGGCAATGGTGATGGCCGGTATCGTCCCCAGGGGTGTGCTGCCGGCCTGGATGTACCACGCGCAGGAGTCCCCGTTGCCTCACTACCCCAACCTGCACCCAGCCGGGCTCACCTGGCCCGACTTGGTCTTCCCGATCTTCCTTTTCACGGATGGGAGCGGCGATCCCACTCGCACTGTCGCGGCGCATCGAGCAAGGCGTGCCTCTCTGGCGAGTGGTCCTCCAGATCGCCACCCGTGGATTCTTGCTGGGAGCGTTCGCCATCTATGTAGCCCATATCAAACCGTGGAACATGAGCGCAGATCCCACCACGGGCACATGGTTGCTGGCGTTGCTCGGCTTCTTCCTCCTGTTCCCGGTTCTTGCCAGGCTGCCTGGCCAGTGGTCCCTTGGTTTGCGATTGGGAGTCCGGACCGCGGGCTGGACTGGAGCCATCTTGCTGATGGCCTGCCTCCGGTTTCCGGGCCACCACGGGGTTCGCTTCACGGTGGAGCGGAGCGACCCGGTCCTGGTGGTGCTCGCAAACGTGGCCGTGTTCGGCTCTCTACTCTGGCTTGTCTCCCGCGGCAGTCTCCTACTCCGTCTGGGATTCATGGGCATCCTGCTTGCTTTCCGACTGTCAGCGCCAGCGCCTGGCTGGGTAGCCTGGCTCGACAGCCATGCTCCCCTCCCCTGGACATTCCAGCTTAGGTACCTCCAGTGGCTCTTGATAGCCCTCCCCGGCACCATCGTCGGTGATATGCTACTGCGCTGGGGGCGCACAGCGAGGGGTGATGCCAACGGGTCTCCGGCCTGGTCGGTGCTCCGCGCCGTCGGTGTCGTGGCGCTCATGGCGTCGCTCATCATCACCATGCTTGTATGCCTGCATGGTCGCTGGCTCTGGCAGGCATTGGCGATTGCGATCGGCCTCTGCCTGTTGGGATGGCGAGCAGTCGCGGGTGCGGGGACCCAAACGGAGAAGCTGGTGAAGAACCTGCTGGCCTGGGGAGCCTATTGCCTCATACTAGGGCTCGTATTCGAGCCCTATGAGGGCGGGATCAGGAGATCTCCGGATACACTGAGCTACTACTTTGTGACAGCTGGGCTGGCCATCTTCGCGTTCATCGCGTTCTTCGTGGTCATCGAGATCTGTGGTCAGCGGCAGCGCCTGCAACTTCTCATTGACAACGGCCAGAACCCTATGATCGCTTACGTGGGCCAGCGGAGTCTAGTGCTCCCGCTGTTCGGCTTGAGCCAGCTGTTGCGGGTGGTGGACGCCGTGGTGGGGTGGGTGCCGTGGCTGGGCGTGCTGAGTGCACTGTCCTACACCCTTGTGCTCGCCTACACGGTACGGGTCTTCACGAGGGCGAAGGTGTTCTGGCGGACCTAGCGGTTATGTCCCGTTCATAGCTGAGAGTTGAGGCGGCTCTCTCCAACTCGATGGATAGCCAACGGCTATCTGGTAGAATCGGGTAACCAAACCTTCGGCCTATCCGGTTGACTCACCATCATACAATATCCTGCAGGTTGGGAGGGTGTGCTGACCCGCGAGGCCGAGCAGCGTCTGAAACGCGACCATTGGCGGCCTGGGCGATGCTGCAGTAGCTAGAGCGGGCCATCGGCCGGCCGGAAGGAGGCCGGATAACGGAGGGCAAGGCGGTCGCGGCCTTCGCTTCTGTCTGCACCGGAACCATACCCCATCTTGTATCATGGTGAGTCAACCGGATAGGCAGAACCAAACCTTGTAGAGGAGAGAACCGCTGTGAGGGAAGTGTATCAGGTTGTGAGCTAGTCGCAAAGCACGGAGGTGCGGCGGGTGTGACTTCGTAGGTTTGGCCGAATGTGGAAAGAGTGATACCCTCTCTCGGTCGAGATCACAATGCGCCTGAGGGGCGCATAGGGACGACCGGGTTCAGAGGTCTTCTTCCATCCGCCAACGGCGGATCACTGAGAGCAGGGACTTCCTATCTGGCGATGTCGGGAGTTCGCAGTCAGCGCTGGCAGTGCAAGAGCATCTTCTGAGGGCTGCAAAGAGCCCTTTTCAGCCGCGGGCGCGCTTCAGAACCAGCAACGCGATCTCGGGAGGGCAAAGCACCCGCAGAGGAGTGTTCACCTCTCCCAGACCTCGCGTGACGAAAAGCCTGCTCCCGCCCACGTCGAAGAGACCGGAAGCATAGCGGACTCCGTAACGGGAGTTGCTCGTGAGCGGCCCGACCAGCGGAAGCACAATCTGGCCGCCGTGTGTATGCCCGGCCAGGATCAGGTTCGCGCGTGCCGCCAGGGGCTGTGCCACAATGTCCGGGGTATGGGCAAGCAATATGACGAAGGCGCTGGTGGGCACACCGGAGAGAGCTTCCGGAAGGTCTGATGAACCAGTGTACGGGTCATCAACGCCCACGACCCAGATATCCCTTCCGTTGACTCCCACAGTCTCGCTGCGGTTGTTGAGCACGCGGAACCCATGCCGGGTCAGCTGAGTCGTCGCAAGTCTGGGGTCCAAGTAGTGCTCGTGGTTGCCCAAGACCGCGAAGCGCGCTCCGCTGGGTGCCATCTGGTCAATGAGATTCGCTGCCCTGTCGATCCCCGACTTCTCGCCAGACGCCAGATCCCCGGTGAAGGCGACCATATCCGCCTGGACTTGGCCGAGCGGCCGGAGCCGGGCCCTAACCTCGGCCTCGTCAGTCCAGGGCCCCACGTGGGTGTCGCTCAGGAGAAGGATGCGAAACCCCTCCAGCTCCGCGGGCAGCCCCGGCACCTCCACCGAAGCCAGAGTCACCTGCGCTGGCTTGCCTGATCTCGAAGTTCTGATCCCGGGAGCGGTGAGGCCGACGAATGTCACAACTAGCAGGGCACCTCCTGCCCAGAGACCTGCTCGGCCGGTCGCAACGTGAACTGCGAGACCCCACGTCACCCATGCCAGGACCGCCGCAGACACGAGGTGCACTAGGAGTGCGTCGCCCCCTTGCTCCGGAAGGTCGACGTGCCGGAACGCCGCGGCGATCGCGGCCAGCAGACAGAAGATGACAGCGTCCCCTGCCAGTACGAAGCCAACCGTCCTGGACACATGACACGATGGTCGGCAGAACGTCGTGATCGCGGCAACGACCAGGAACTGCCCCACCGCGGCGAACAGCAGGCCGGGCCACGTGATGCCTAGCGCCAAGAGTGCAGCGCTCCTGCCATCAGACAAGCGACCCTCGCGTCCACGTGCGGCTATCCTCTGGCTGCCATCGATTGGGTTTCGGTACCTGTTTCCACTCCCGGAGGGCATGACCCTGCGGCGAAGCTCGCTCGGCGCCCGTCCTCGGGCCGCCCTACCCGCGTGGTCATCGCTGAGCGCGTTCAGATGCCCGGGCAGCTACGGTGTCAACACCGATTCTGGGATCCCCATTCTCGCCGACGCAAAGCCCCCACTCAATCAGTTAGCTGTCGGCCTGAGCCAGTGCTCGTCATGCGCCACTGGGTCGGTAGGAGGTCTTCTGTTCCATTCTGTTGACAGCAGAGCAGTGCCCGACATCAGGACCAAAGGGGGTGCCGACTTGCCCGGGACAGGGCGAAGCTGCACACCGCAATAGGACTTGCGGGCCGGGGCACGGGATGGTACGAAACCTGCCCCGCCCAGACCGCGGCCCCCTGCCAGGGGTCGGCTAGGCGAGGCAGGCAATCTGTCTGGCCCAAAAACACTAGCACCGTCTGCCGCCCTGGCAGGGCGTCGCGGCAGACGGTGCCGTTATGGTCGGGTTGTTCCACAGTCTCGCGCCCATCCCAAGACGAATTGATGGGCGGCGCGGCCGTCTCCGAACACAGCGGGGTGCCCGCAGTGCATGAGCCGAAACGAGGGAGTCTGCGGAGCGGTCACCTACCTCAGGATGTCGGCCAGCTTCTGGACCGCCGCCATCTTCGTCCGCATGTCCGAGTGAAGGTACTTGGCCGTCGTCTGAAGGCTGGAGTGCCCGAGGAGTTCCTGCACCGTCCTGACGTCCACGCCTCGGCGGATGAGTTGCGTGGCAAATGTGTGACGGAACCTGTGCGGTGAGATGCCCCTGCCTTGGAGTTCGGCCTTGCGGATGACGGAGCGGATCATCCTGGCGATGGTGCGATGGTGGATAGGATGACCGCCGCGAGCACTGACGAAGAGCCACCGACTCTCGGTCGGCACACGGTGGGCCAGGTACTCGCGGAGCGCGTCGACCGCCTCATCGGCCAGCGGCGCAACGCGTTCCTTGTTCCCTCTGCCTCGGATCAGCAGCAGGCGCTTGTCGAGATCGAGGTCGCCCAGCGTGATTGCCGCGGCTTCGGATCTGCGGATCCCCGTCATCAGGAGCAGCACGACCAGGGCTTTCGTCCACGGGCGGTCGGCCGCCGCAACGAGCTTCCGCGATGCCTCTTCTGATAGGCCGATGGGCACCGGCCGGTTGAGCTTGGGCAGGGGCAGCTGCCGGGCGCGGTTGGCTTCGACATGTCCGAGGTCCCGGAGCAAACTGAAGAACGAGGACAGCACGGCGTACCGTCTGCGCACGGCCATCGGGCCGGTCGTCATGCTCATCCCGAACTGGATCAGCATCTCGCGTGTGATCCTCCCGGGCGCCGGCAGCGAATCGCAACGGCCTTCCAGGAACCTGCGGAATGCCATGAGGTCTGACCGGTAGGCAAGAACAGTCCCCGGTGACAAGCGACGGTAAGCCGACACATAGCTGAGGAACTGGTCCGCCGCCTGGTCGTAGGAGATCTCCGGCCTGCCGTCTGGGTGGGCTTCTCTATTCTGTCGCCGGTCACTCAAAACCAGCCAGTAGCGGTCACTTGAAAACCAGCCATCTTGAAGGAGGCAGTTGGCCACCTATGATCTGCCGACTTGTGCGCCTCGAGCGCAGCGGGAGGTCAGCGTGGCGAACAGGCTCAAGATGGCGACTATTGAGGCGATCCGGGGATTACTGAGACAGGGCTGGTCGCAGCGGCGCGTTGCCCGGGAGCTAGGCGTAGACCGGGAGACGGTGGCCCGCTATGCCCGGCCGGGGGAAGCGGGAGGGGCCCTGGCCGGGCAGGCAAAACCAGCCATTTCGACCGCCGGGAGAGCGAGCCAGTGTGACCCCTATCGGCCGGTGGTGGAAGGCAAACTGGGGGCCGGCCTCTCGGCGCAGCGGATCTGGCAGGACCTGGTCAGCGAGCACGGGTTTGGGGGCAGCTACGAGAGCGTCAAGCGTTTCGTGCGCCGTCTCCGGGGAAGCCGCCAGCTTCCCTTCCGCCGGATGGAATCTCCCCCGGGAGCCGAGGCCCAAGTAGACTTTGGCCGGGGGGGCTGGATCAGCGATGGCAGCGGGCGGCGGCGCCGGCCCCACGTGCTGCGAGCGGTGCTGAGCTATTCTCGCCGGGGCTACAGCGAGGGGGTGTGGCGGCAGGACACCGAGAGCTTCCTGCGCTGCCTCGAGAACGCCTTCCACGCCTTTGGCGGGGTGCCGCGGACCCTGGTGATTGACAATCTACGGGCAGCGGTATCCCAAGTCGACTGGTACGACCCGGAGCTCAACCCGAAGCTGGAGCAGTTCTCCCGGCACTACGGCACCGTGATTCTGCCCACCAAGCCCGGCACGCCTCGCCACAAGGGGAAGATCGAAAACAGCATCGGCTATCTCCACGGCAACGCCCTCCGGGGTCATGTCTTCGGGTCTCTGGCGGCTCACAACCAGCATCTGCGTCAGTGGGAGAGCCAGGTCGCCGATCATCGCATCCACGGCACCACCCGCCGCCAGGTGCGGGCGCTGTATGAGGAGCACGAGCGGCAGGCGCTGCAGCCGCTGCCCGAGCAGCGCTTCCCCGTCTTTCAGGAAGCCAGGCGCAAGGTGCAGCGCGACGGTCACGTCACGGTGGAGCGTTCCTACTACTCAGTTCCCCCAGAGTACCTGGCGCGAGCAGTCTGGGCGCGCTGGGATGAGCGGCTGGTGCGCGTCTACAACGACCGCTTCGAGCAGATCTCCATTCACTGCCGGGTCCCGCCCGGCGCCTTCAGCACCCAGCGAGTGCACCTGGCCTCGGAGAAGATCAGCATGGTCGAACGCGGCGCCGAGTATCTGCTGCGCCGCGCCGGCCTGATCGGCCCCTGGAGCGCCCACTGGAGCCGGCAGATGCTGCAAACCCGCGGCCTGCCAGGGATGCGGGTCCTGCAGGGCTTCCTGGCCCTGGCCAAACGCTTCCCCCCGGCGGTACTGGAAGCAGCCTGCCGGGTGGCGGCAAGGCAGCAGCGATGGCGTCTGCGTCATCTGCGCCGGCTCTGCCAGCAAGCTCCCCAGCAGCCCGGGCTGGCGCTGCTGGAGACCCATGCTTTGATTCGACCCCTGGACAGCTATGGCGCCCTCGCCCGGTTTCCGGCGGTGTCGTTTCGACTCCCGGCTCCCGGGCCGGAAGCACAACTTGCCTGGGTAGGAAAAGGAGGCGACGATGAACCCACAGCTGCTGGCGGCCCTGAAACGGCTGCGACTCTCGGGGATGGCGAGCACCATCGAGGTCCGTCTCCAGGAGGCGAGGACCAATCAGCTATCCCATGAGGAACTGCTGGAGCTGCTCTTTGACGACGAGACCGCCATCCGGGATCAGCGCCTCATCGGGCGGCGCGTCAAGGCCGCCCACTTTCGCGAACACAAGCTGCTGGAGAACTTCAACTGGGACTTCAATCCCGCCATCCCTCGCCGGGAGGTGATGGATCTGGCTACTTGCCAGTTCGTCGCCCAGGGGCGAGGAATCCTGTTCATCGGACCCCCGGGCACCGGCAAGAGCCACTTGGCTCAGGCGATTGGCTATCAAGCCATTAAGCAGTCCCATACCGTCCTCTATCGCTCCGTCTTCGACCTCGTCCGCGACCTGGCCCAGGATCAGGCGCTCGCGGGGCAGGACAGGCTGCTGGATCGATACCTGAAGCCCGACTTGCTGATCATCGATGATATGGGGCTGAAACGCATCCCCGCCCATTCCGGGGAGCATCTCTTCGAGATCATCATGCGCCGGCACGAGGTCCGCTCCACCATCATGACCTCCAACCGGCCCCTGGAGGAGTGGGGCAAGCTCCTGGGTGACGTCCCCGCCGCCGGGGCGATCCTGGACCGCTTCCTGCAACACGCCCAAGTCGTCACCATGGCCGGCCGCAGCTACCGGCTCAAGGACGTAGCCCAGGAAGCGGCCACCAAACCATCCGCCACACGGCCGGCGGATGGATCCGCTAAGCAGGAGAACAGCCGACCGAAGAAGGATAGCTAACTGGCTGGTTTTGATCCGACCGCAAGTGGCTGGTTTTCAACCGACCGGTGACACTATTCCCCGGCTGGCTCATCTGGGCACCCCCTGGACGGAGTCTGGTATGACGTACATCGCTCCAACGCGCCAGGAAGTCCAGTCCTTTGCTGGGCGACTTTGGGCAGTGGCACTGTACCGCGGACCCCGGGGCTAGCAGCCAGTGGTCGAGGCCGCCGCGGACTCTGGAATGCGGGTGGCTGAGTCCCCAAGGGGTCCAGGCGCGAGTCCCAGATTCGCCGAACCGGACATGGGCGGACGCCGAACATCGCCAAGTCCCTGAGACCGGGTGCGTAGGTCCGGTGCCTGGCAAGCCGCGGTCCTGGACTACGAACTGCCGGTCAGTGGTGAAGGAATGGCCTCAGTCCCGACTCTACCTTGTAGCGGGAAGCGGGCTTGGCAGTCTGCGACCGTGGTGCTGTACCGGGTGCCGGATCAACCCCCGAGCCGGAAACGATAGGCAGGAACAGCGCCCCCTCGCCCGGGCTATGATAGCACGCCAGGAGGCTGGCTGGACGCGGGCGGCAGTCTGCTCAGCCGTGCGTGGCCGGCCCCACCGACGGCACCGCCTGTCTTGCCGGCCCTGCCACGATCAGGCCCTCCCCCACCTCCACCTCTCCCGCCCCGGCCACCGCCTCCCACCGCTCCACGTCCACCGGCTTGCCCAGCGGCTCGTAGTAGTGCTGTGCCAGTGCCGCCGCCACCCGCTCCCGCGTTTCCTCGCCCTCGCGGGCGAGGATGAGCACGCAACCCCCGCCGCCGGCGCCCATTAGACCGGCCCCGAGTACGTCGGGGAGCGGCGAGACGATGTCCACGATGCGGTCGAGTTCTGGGATGCTCGCTCCGTAGTAGCCTGACTGCCGCCGCAGTTGGATGGCATCGAGCTCCTCACCGGAGGCGCCGTTGAGGGAGGCCGCGAGCAGTTCCTGGACGCGGGCGTCGGCGACGCTCTCGCGGTTGGCTGAGAACAGCGCGTGCCGCTGCTGATGGATGCTGAAACGGCTGACCCGATCACCGTCATGGGTGATGTTCATGAGCCGCCCGAACTCGACCATGCGGTCGTCATCGCTACAAGCACAGAGGTCGTGCATTGCGAGGCCGCGGTCGACGCGACCGAGGCCGTATATGGCGGCGCCGCGGATGGGTACGTGGGCCGGCAGCTGGTCGCAGTCGGCGGTGCCGAAGCAGGCGAGGGCGCTCGGCTCGTAGCTCTCCGGGTAGCGCACCATGAGCTCGCGGGGGGAGACGGTCTCGGGGACGACAAGCAGCAGCTGGTAGATCGTGGCCAGCGAGAACCGCTCGACGTTCACGTCGGCCAGGAAGCGAATCCCATCGGCGTCTATGGAGAGCCCCAGATCCCGCCTGCGCCTCGCCACCGCCTCTCTGAGGTAGAGCAGTGCGAACCGGTAGGCGAAGATGCCGGCGTTGAAGAGCCGCCTCTCTTCCTTGTTCTTGATCGCCTTGTGGCTGGAGTTGGCGATGAGGATCTGGTAGCCAGGCGGGAGGCGCATCGGTCGGGTCTCGCGCACCGTGACCGGTGGCACGAACCGGATGGCAGCAAGTCCGTCCGAGGCGCCCAACAACATCGCCGCATGGTCGCCGGCGCCGCCGCGCGTGCCGACGTACCATTCGGCCTCCCCGCAGAGCGACGCCATCTGTGATCGCTCCAGGCCTAGACCCCAGACCCGGTCGAATGCCAGCGCCGCTACCACGACCAGAGCCGAGGATGAGCTCTGCCCGACACCGACGGGGATGTCCCCGGAGATGACCAGATCGGCCCCCGTAGGCGGCGCCGCAGCCTCCATCATCAGCCTGAGCGCCGCGGCCTTGACGAAGTTGATGCTGCCAGTGCGCCCATGCTCGCGCTCCTTCGGATCGGCCAAGGCCTCCCGGCGCCGCGCCACCTCCTGGTCCTCGATGTAGTCGACCCAGCCCCGCCGCCACGCCGCCGATGCCACGGCGATCTCGCGGTGTAGGCTGAATGACATCGGGTTCGTGTGCGAAGGGTCGAGGTTGGTGAGCGTCACGACATCATCGGGTCTGGCCCCAGCCACGCAGATGATCTCACGACGGTGGGTACCATAGGGAACCCAGGCGCCCTGGTGCTCGCAGTGGGGGTTGAGCGAGATCCGCGCCGGGGCTCGCAGTAGGTGTACCTCGCGGTCGCCCCAGCACGCGTGAAAACGGCGCAGCACGCACACCCAGGCATGGCGTCGCTCGTCCAGACCGCCCGGTACGCGGGGACCGTAGCTTCGGGAGAGCGCCGCGCGTGCCTCGGAGCCGCCGCCCCCCAGCAGCCTGAGCAGGCTAGAGCAGCGCATCCCCTACCTCAGCATCCGCGGCATCGGCGCCGGCCCAGCGCGGCGTGGACTCCTCCGCGGGTTGCACCCTCCCGCAGGCCTGCCGCGCCGCGCGCAGCAGGTCGGGCGTATCTATGCCGATGCCCTCCCACTCCACGGAGGCGCTGATCGCGCGCACCAGCAAGCGCTGCTCGCGCAGAATCGCGACTAGGTCGGTGACGAAGTACTCGCCCTTCTCTGAGTGCCATTCGAGCTTCGGCAAGTGCTCCCTCAGCACACACTCCGGCCACACGTAAGCCGAGAGGTTCACAGCGCGTACCGCGAGCAACTGCTCGCGAGTGTACGCGTGTAGTTCGCCCAGTGATGACTCGAAGGTCAGCTTCTGTCCGTCGAGGGTGTCAATCGTAGGTCGTTCGATGATCGCGAGCACTTCCGCCTCTAGCCTGCCGCGATGGGCCTGAACCACGCGGCCCTGCCGGCTCTGCATGGTATTGCCCTGGATGCTCCCGATCAGGAATGCCATCGCTGCACCGCTTGCTTCCCGGTCTGCCCTGATGCGCCGAAGGCTCCGCGCGGTCAACAACGGCTGGTCCCCACAGACGAAGAACACTTCGCGGTCGGGCCTGTCCTCGAGGTGAGCCAGCGCAACGGCAAGGGCATGCCCGGTGCCGAGTTGCTGCTCCTGGGTTACGTACTCCCGACCTCGTACCTCGCCCAGCACCGCGCGTACGTGAGCGCCCCGGTGGCCGATGACGACCACCTGTCGGTGTGGGCCCAGGGCCTCCTCGCAGACATCCGCTACCCGGCAGACGGCCGGCCGGCCACCCACGGCGGCGAGGACCTTCTGCTCGCCCGAAAAGCGCCTGGCACGGCCCGCCGCCGCGACCACGACTACAGGCAGGACTCTCGACTGCACCTCGCGTCTCTCGCTCGCCGCGCTTGCTCGGTCGCCCAACCCATACACCCGCGGACAGCACGGACTGTGCCATGCCGGCGGAATCGCCCGCCTGCGGGCACCTCCCCAAGCGGCAAGAAGAATGCCACCCAACTGCCTGGGCCGTGCGTCCCTCGGCTCATGTGCACCACCGGCGAGGTGACAGACTTTGGGACCTAGCAGGAACAGACCGACATGCTGTGGCGATATCCGAGGCAGGTGGATCGCTTCCCAAAGAGCGCGTCGGCCTTCCCGCGTCTGGGCTGGTGGCACAGGCCTGTCTCCGGCCTCAGCGAATGTGGGGCTTTGGGGATGTTGGGGGTTGAGGCAGTGTGGCCAGGGAGTCTGCGCTCCCTGAGGCAAGAGCGAAGGCCCGCAAAGGAACGGAAGTGATGGCTGAAGGGCAGGAGCAGGCTGGTGCCGTGGTGGGGAAGCCGGCAAAGTCCAGGCAGGCGGGTGAAACGCCGCGCCAGCGGATCCGCAAGGCAAAGGCGACGACGCGGCGGCAGTTGCCGGCAGAGAAGAGGATCCCTCCAGAGGCATGTAGTGTAACTCTCAAGAGTGGACGAAGTTGTAGCTCCAAGAGTGAACATCTGTGTGGCTGTTACGCGGCGATGGGACCGGCCTTGCAGGCTTCGGCCGAGCGAAGCATGTGCCCCCGCGGACAGCGCCCGACCCACGATGCCCGCGCTGCCAGTGCGGCTGCGGATACGTGGGATCCATGTCGGACCTGGCCCGGCTGGCGCCGACGCCGGTGCAGCATCCGATGGTCGGGAGACGCCAGTCTGGGCCGGCGCCAGCCCCGCGGGATAAGGCCAACCAGTGTTGACAAGAAGGCCAGTCTAGCGTAGTCTAACCGCCGGGATCGCCTTCGTCTCGCAGACGCGGCGGCCGCCCAAGTGAGCCAACGGCCCACTGGGGCGACCGTCGCGTTTTTTCATTTCTGGGATATGTGAGGCGACAGCCGCTGTGATGAAGGAGGAACGTGATATGCCGGGCGACCGACAATCCGCTTCGGAACGGCTTCATCTGGCAGAACGCCGGCGTCGAGTCATGTTTCTCAAGGCCGTGCAGAACCTGTCGGCAGCCGAGATCAGCGAGGTACTCTCCGTCTCCACCAGAACGGTGCAACGCGACCTAGCGGCAGCGCGCGAACAGGCGGTACTCGAGCTTCGCACGCAGGCCGAGGCGGCGGAATCCATCACCGGCCTCGCCACCGACATTGATGCCGCACTCGCCGCTATCTCGCGAGAAGCATGGGTCGCCGTCATCTCAGCTGACCCGAACTCGCCTCAGCGAGTCCGCGCTCTGCAGATCGCGCTCGCCGCGATCGTGCGGCGGGCGGAGGTGCTCCGCTCCTTGGGATTGCTGACGAAAGAGCCAGGGGCCTCGGCGACGGGGCTGGGTCTGCTCGGGCTCTCGGACCAGGAGCTGAAGGAGGAACTGCGCAAGCTCCGAGGGGAGGGCGGCGATGCATGACCGCGATGAACGAGAACGGGCCTTGCTCGAACTCGAGCTCGCGCGGAAGAACCCGCGCTTGCTGATCGAGCGGCACTTCCGCATTCGGACGAAGGATCGGCGGTTGGCCCTGCTCCGCTTCAACGCGGCGCAGAATGCCTACTATGCGGCTCGCAGCGACCGGGACTGTCTGCTGAAAGGCCGGCAACTCGGGATTTCGACGTTGGTTTGTGGCGAGTTCCTAGCTGACTGCCTGCTCCACCCGAACACGACCTCGATGATCGCGACGCACGACCTGCAGACGGCCGAACGACTCCTGGGGATCGTTCGGACCATGTGGGCCAGCCTTCCTGCGCACTGGGCCGGCTCGCACCCGACCCGTTTCGACAACCGGGGCGAGCTCCTCTGGCCGATCATCGGCAGCCACTTGATGGTCGGCAGCGCGAACACCGAGGGCCTGGGGCGGGGCGCAACACTGACGAACCTGCTGTGTGACGAATACGCCTTTTGGGCCCATCCGGCGGAGACGTTCGCCGGGCTAGCTGAGGCTGTGGTGCCGACCGGTCGCATCGTTGTAGCGAGCACGCCTCGCGGCATGAATGCATTCCACGACCTCTGGGTGCGCACGCTCCAGGGGGAGACCGGCTTCAAGGCGTTCTTCTTCCCATGGTGGTACGCAGAGGAGTACCGGCAGAAGGGCCCGCCCCTGGACGGCCTCACTCCGGAAGAGGCTGCCCTCTGCCAGCAGTTCGGCCTGGATCATGACCAGATCCGTTGGCGGAGAAGCAAGATTCAGCTGCTGGGGGAGAGCTTTGCCCAGGAATACCCCGAAGACCACTCAACCGCTTTTCTGACGAGCGGGCGTTGCTGCTTCAGCACTCCCGCACTGCGGACCATGCGCGAGCAAGCCTGCAGTCATACGCGCAGACAGGTTGAGGCCCTCCCTCTCTACCGATGGCACTACGGCGGCAAGAGGCAGTCGGGCACAGTGACAGTCGCGCCCGGACGCTTGGATGTGTGGTCTGTTCCGGAGCCGGGGGAGGAGTACGTGGTTGGCGCGGACGTGGCGGAGGGTCTGGCGGGGCGCGACTACTGCGCGGCGATCGTGCTGCACCGACGATCCGGAGCTCAGGTCGCCGAGCTTCATGGTCGGTGGCGCCCCGATATGTTCGGCAGGCTACTCGCGGCCCTTGGCGCCTGGTACCGTACCGCCTATCTCGCCGTTGAAGCAAACGGTCACGGCGGCACAACGCTGCACGTGCTCAACCGAGAGCTGGCCTACCCGCGACTCCTGTACACTGGAAACCGGCACCGCGGGGAGACCATCCGCCTCGGCTGGCAGACCAACAGCCGGACCAAGCCCCTCATGGTAGACGGGCTCGCGGCTGCCATCGCGGAGCATGCGATCACGATCACGTCGTCATTCCTGCTCGATGAGCTCTCTTGGTTTGTCCACAAGGATTCCGGCGCGCAGGAGGCCGAGGACGGCCGCTTCGACGATCGCGTCATGGCATGTGCCATCGCTTGGCAGGCACTCAAGCAGACGATAGCAAGGTGGAGCGAGCATCGGCCCGAGGGATGGTAGTCGTCGACCTGGTCACCGGAACAGGGCCGGCATCAGGCGGCCCCTGACAAGAGCATCGCCGGATCCTGCGTGATCTCGGCCGCAGCTGTCGCGATCTGGCGCAGATCTGGCGCGAAGTGACATGGGCGGGCGGGGTGTGGTCCGGCTGTGGCCATCTCTCAGTTCTCGCTCAGGCGGGCGTCAGAGCCTGCCTGCGTGGAACTGGCCGATCAGTCGAGAACGGTGGGTACACAGAAAGCCAGCACTTGGCGCCGCGAACTCGCGAAATCCCGCCATTCGACGCCATTCGACCCCCGGACGCGATCACCGCATTACAAATCAGCCGCTCTGCCAACTGAGCTACGCCGGCGCCGTATCCGACAAGGTCCGTTTTCGCCAGACAACAAGGTACAGACAGCCCTGAGAGGCGCACAGGAGCGCGCCTCAGCCGCCCTTTTTCGGTCACATTTCGGGCGCAGACCGGGTATGCGAATCTCAGCGGGTCGCCCTCAAGCCGTCGTGACGGGCTGAGAACGAACCGATTCTAGCATCTATGGGGCGGGCTGTCAGCGTCTGACAAGATCCGCGGAGGCACGGTGTTCTTCGCTGGCCCTGGAGTCGTGGGCCGCGGCGCTACGGCAGATGCCCAGGTGCGTGAAGAGCAGGAGGCCGCGCGACGTGGACAGGCGGCTGCACGCGTGCTAGTCTCTGCTTGCCGACCCAAAGGGGGCAAGATGGGGCACTCTCGAATCCCCGACAGTGAACTGGTGACCCTTGTAACGCGAGGCCATGAGTCAAAGGACGTAGAGTACAAAGGGCCCATGAACTGGCCCAGGGGGGACAACAAGGGATGCTGCGAACTCGTGAAGGACATTCTAGCGCTGGCCAACCACGGCGACGGGTTTCTGGTAATCGGCGTTGCCGAGGCGCAGGACGGTCGGTTGGACCCCGTCGGGCTTGACCACGAACAACTCAGGTCCTTCGAGACTACAGAGGTCAACCAGTTCGTCAACAAGTACGCCGACCCGCCGATCAACACTACGCTGCGAAGGCTCCCACATGACGGAAAGGACTTCGTCGTCATCGCGGTACCGGGCTTCTCCCACACCCCGCACGTCTGCACTAAGGATTACCCTGGGGTGCTGTCCGCGGCGACGTTCTACATTCGCACGGACAACAACGAGAGCGCGCCGGTAAGCCGAGCGGCCGACCTGCACAGCATGATCGAGCGCGCTCTTCGGCACCGCGCAGACACACTGCTGGAGGGTTTCAGGGCGGTGCTGCTGGGGTCCCGGTTAGAACGCTCTCCGACCGCGGAGGAGGAGTTCGCGGAGCAGGTCAAGCAAGCGGAGGCCAGATTCGCCCAAGTGGACCCATACACCGACAAGGGCTACCAGGGCTACCTGGAGACCGTGCTCTTTCCCACGCTATTCGATGCCAGCCGCTTCACACTTGAGCAGCTTCGCGCCGCAGCCAACGATGCGCATGTCCTGCACCGAGGATGGTCGTTTCTCTACACGACCGACCGGACCGAGCGGATGTCCGTGCTGGGCGACGCGCTGGAATGCAGTGTTGTCAACCTGTTCGCTGGCCACGACGCGCACGACTTCTGGCGACTGTCCAAGTCCGGACTGCTCTTCCATAGGCGGCTGATGTGGGAGGACGCGGAAGGCAAGGCAAAGTCACTGAGCTTCGTTGGCCTGGTATACCATCTAGCGGAGGCAGTGGATGCCCTCGTTCGTCTCTACACATCCCTGGGCATACCAAGCGACGAGGAGGTGACTGCTCGCTTCTGCGTGACCGACGCCAAGGATCGCGTGGTGAGGTCGTTCGATATTGACCGTGTTCTCCGGGAACACTGCGTCTCGCGGGCGCCGGCAGTCGGCGTGGAACGGCGCGCTCCTCTAGCTGAGTGGAGGGCTGGACTCAGAGATCACGCGGTTGGCATGGCAAGGGACGTGCTCGTGCAATTCAACTGGCCCGACCCTAGTCCTAAGGTGCTGCACGACATCGTAGATAGGCTGCTCGACCATCGCCTCTGATCCGCGGTAGAGACGGGATTGGCGGCCCGCGCTATCGAGCGGAGGGCTGGGAATCGCTCATGATGCCTCTTGGTAGGGGCGAGTCGCTGATTCGCCCCTACACTGATCGTGGGAAGGGCAAAGTGATCCCCTTCGTGATATCAGCCCTCGCGAACGCCCACCTCCGCTGGGAGTCGGCAAACTCGGAGTAGCGGGCGGTCATGATCGGGCTCCGGTGGCCCATGGCGCGCATCAAGGCCGTGGTAGGCACTCCGGCCATCGCCGAGGTCAGGCCGAAGTAGTGGCGCAGCCGGTGGGGCGTGACGAGCTTCGGGTCGGCCCCGGCCTTGGCCGCCACCCGCTTCAGGATCACCCGAACCGCGTCCGTCTTGATGCGCTCGCCCGCGGGGCGGGAATGCGGGCCTGGCTCCTCTCCTCTAGCTGTCAGGCGGGACCATTGGTTCGGCCCCAGCGTCACGAACAGCGCCTCCTCCTCGCCTAGCTGAGGGCATGTCTCAGACCTGATCCGCAGCCACGACGCTATGAGGCCGGCTGTGGTGGTCACATGGGCGTAGGGCCGTCCTGAGAGCAATTCCTGGTCTGCTAGCGGTGCTTGCATAGCGGAGGGGATCGGCCGGGGATCGCGCCGGCTGTAGCGGTCCCTGGCGCGAAGAGGGCGCCTCGCGCACTCTGTTCGCTCGCCAGCGTGAGCGGGCCCTCAGCATAAGTGGAAGGGCCCCGCCACTGAGAGCTCCAGCATGCCCTGCTGGCTGGGCTGACCGCCGGGAACGGCTCTCGGGCGGTTCTACGGTCGTCTGACCGGTACAGTTGGCCGCGAGACAACTCCTCCATTGGGTCGTTCATCCGCTTCAGCGGGAAGCCGACCTGCTCAAGCATCTCGCGCGCCCGTCGCATCGCCTCCTCTGGCGCCATTCCGTAGAGACGAGCCGTGTAGAGCAGGTTCTCGGCAGGCGAGAGTTGCTTGAAGAAAGACGCCTCCACGGACACCCGGTTGATGAGCTGGCGCACCATCGCCGGCTCTCGCACCACGTCCAGCCCGAATACGGCCGCGCAACCGGCGTCAGGAAGGAGCAACGTCGAGACGATGCGGACGAGGGTCGACTTGCCGGAGCCGTTGGGCCCGAGCAGACCGTAGATCTCGCCGCGGCTGACGCCTATGCTGACGGATGAGAGCGCGGTCACCGTACGCGCGTTCCCGTCCGTCCTCGACTCACGTCGGCTCTGCCGGAATCTCTTGGTGATCTCGCGTACGACTAAAGGCGGTGCATTCTGCATGGAGGTATCCTCCGAGACCGAGGGAAGGCCCAGACGCGGGCGAGCCGCCAGACCGACGAGGGCCCGCGGCTCGAGCGGCGCGACAACGGCAGGATGGGGAAACGCGAGTAGAGCCACGGACACCGAAGGCGCCCGCGGCCCACGTCTACTGCATGGTCGCTGCTATGGCCGACACCAGAAGGCGCGCGCGCGCTTCGTCAGCGGAACGGCTCAACAGTTCTCAGTCTACGGTGCGTGCGCATCGACACAACCTTCCGGCGGGCCCTTGGACAGGCTACCCGTCGCCGTTGATCATGGCCGCCACGCGTGCAGTCGTCAAGTGGCGGCCCTCTGCGGGCGTCGGCCGGTCGGTACGCCCTGGCTACCGCCCCTGAAGGGCGCCTCTCGCTCCTGGCCCTGCTTAGCTGGAGCAGCCGGCTCCGCTCTGTGCGAGCAGGCACCATCTCCCTGCCAGGTCCGTACAGGGAGATCCCTACCACTAGGTGAATCATCGTCTGGCTTGCCGCGTGGGCAACGCAAGAGCCGCTAGGAGGCAGAAATGGATGTGATGGAGGCCGTGAAGCAACGCTGCAGCGTGCGGCGGTACCAAGACCGGCCAGTAGAGCCGGAGAAACTGGAGCGAGTGTTGGAGGCGGCCCGCCTGGCCCCCTCTGCCAGCAATGTCCAGGAGTGGCGCTTCTTGGTGGTGCAGGAGCCAGCTACCCGCCGTGCGCTGGCTGAGGCGGCAAGGGGACAGAGCTTCGTCGGACAGGCTCCGGTGGTGATCGTGGCCTGCGCGGCCGACACCAAGAAAGTGATGCCGTGTGGGCTGCCCTCCTTCCAGATCGATGTCGCGATCGCCCTGGAACACATCGCCCTTCAGGCCGCTTCAGAAGGGCTTGGGACCTGCTGGATCGGCGCCTTCGACGAGGCCAGAGTGAAGAAGCTACTAGGCATACCGGACCAGGCAAGAGTCGTAGAGCTGATGCCCCTGGGATACCCCGATGATCAAGGCGGCCCTAAGCAGCGCAAGGCGATGAGCGAGATAGCGATGCGGGAGCGCTGGGGAGCAACCTGGTAGGGAACCACTAACCGCGCGCTGCGATCTCCGGCCCAGACCAGGGCGAGCCAGGTCGCCCAAGGCAACAGGCCTGACTCTCGTGCTCTTTGGTGCACGACTCGCGGTGGCATCGTGAACCCTCTCTTGGACCGGAGTCGGCACAGACGGAGCGATTCGAGCCCACGGATGCCGGTCTCATGCCCGCGTAACAGCCACAGGCTGCGGCACTTCCGCGAGCAGCGGGTCACCGTGTACGAGCTTGCCGCCTGAGTCGAGGCCGTGGGCTCGGCACTTGAAGCAACGCCTCCCATGGCGGTATCATCAGGCCCCGACACACGCAAGCGGTCCGAATGCCTAACCGCCCCTGACGGGAGCCGAGGTCGATTCCAGGCTTCTTCGGGAGGGTGAGATGCGGGTCTTCGCGATCATCAACGCCTACACAGGCGCGCTCTGCCTGGGCGAGTTGGTCGACCAGGGACACGACGTGGTGGGAGTCGTGACGTCGCCGACGGCACGGCCTAGCGACGTGCCGGCGGAGACAGTGGTGGGCGTAGCCACGAAGCACTTCATTCCTCTTTACCTGCCTCCCGCCGAGGCAGTAGCCGAACCGGCACCGGAGTTCGTCGATCTCGTCCGTAGAGCGGCCCCCGATCTGCTGGTGTCCATGCACTACGCGGCCATCTTCAAGCCGGCGCTGCTGGAGATCCCGCCGCTCGGCGCGGTCAACATCCATCCCTCCAAACTGCCCGAAGGGCGCGGGATGACGCCCTCCTTCTGGTATCTCTACCTTGGCCGAGATACCGCCTGGACTGCGCTGCATTACCTGGACCAAGGCGTGGACTCGGGGGATGTCATCGCCCTGGCCTCCACCCCTATCGTGCATGACGACACCGGAGCCAGTATCTCCAGGAAGCTGTCGGAGGCGGCCTGGGCGATGTTCCGAGAGCATCTGCCGGCGATCATGGCTGGGAACGCGCCTCGCCGGAAGCAGAACCTGTCGGAAGGCAGCTACCTGCGGTCCGGCTTCGACTGGAGTGTGATTGGCTGGTCGCGCGAGGCTCCGGCTATCCGCGGGCACATCCGGTGTTTCACCAATACCCCCAAGCCCGTTCACACCTTCGTGGGCGGCGCCATGTTGACAGTGAACGATGCCGAAGTCGCGGACGTCAGACCCTATGGCGCGCTCAGAGGCAGCGCCGTGCCGGGCGAAGTGCTGGCGATCACGGGGAAGGGAGTACTCGTTCAGGCCGGGACGGGTCAGGTGCTCCTGACGGACTTCGCCGTGGAGGGGAGCAGGAATGGGGCCCTCATGATGCTGTCAGCAGGGGCCACGCCGGTACTGCTGGGCTGATCTCTCTCTACCGCCTGCGTGCGTCGCGCAGCACTGAGACCGCCGCAACAGCGTCCGGCTCGGCGAGCGGGCAGAGGCACATGGGAACCCGGGACCCGTGCAGATCTGCCATCCAGATAGGTGCAACGAGGGCCTGCCCGGTGCCCCCCCTTCGCGCTTGGGGTGGTGTCACAAGGCCTCGACGCACGCAGGTTGTCTCAAGGATGACGTTCTTCGGGGGGACAACAGCCGGAGCACTCTGGCAATGACCGTGAGGGCGCGACTGCTTTCGCTACAGGAATAGCTTCGGCCGGTACTCGGGCGCGTTGCCATAGGGCTCGGCCTCGCCGAGGGCCACCCGGTAGAGCCGCTCATGGCTGGCTCGTGCGGATCGGGCGAGGGGTTCGTAGGGCCGGTTGCAGACATCAAGGAAGCCGATGTTGTAGTTCTCCCCGTCGAAGCGGCCGATGGCCGATTGGTCGTAGAGCGTGAAGTAGTGTGCACCGACGCACCAGGCCTTGGCGGCCGCGTCTTCAAGGTAGACGCGGAAGGCCTGGCCCCGCGCTTCCTGGTCGCGGACGTGCCCAATCCCGCTGGCGGGGAGGCCGACATCGAGGGCGCCGAAGTGCCACTCGCCGATCATGATGGGGCGGCCCACAGTCGCGCTGAGATCGGCCAGCTCCGGCCGCACGCGCTCGGTGTAGCCGTTCACGCTGAAGACGTCGAAGCACTTCATCCCCTCGAGCGCCCACTGCGGCGGGATGGTGTAGTAGCGGGCTCCGAGGTTGAGGTGGTTCGGGTCGACCCGGCGGCAGGCCTTTGTCAGGTCGCCGAAGAGCTTCGCCACCATCACCGTGCTGAACCGCGCGAGGTCGACTTGCGCGGCGTCGGTGAGGCGCGTGCGCCATTCGCCTTCGCCCACCCCGCCGAAGGTCACCTTGATCCCCCAGGCCCTGGAGAGCGCGGCCTCGGTCCTGTAGCGACCGCGCAGGAAATCAGCAAGCGCCCGGCGAGCGTGGCAAGCCGGGCTGCTGAATAGCATGCCGGCGGCGGGGTTCTCGCTCGCGAACCCCCAGGTGGGCTCGTTCATGAGGAAGTAGCCGATGAACGCGGGGTCGTCGGCCGTCTCCTCGAGTTGCTCGGCGTACTCGGCCGCGTCGTTGGCGAAGCCGGGGTGAAACACATCGGGGAAGTCGCGGAAGATCGCCGGCGCGTGCCGGCAATGGTGATCGAGCGGCCGCACGTACGGGAAGCCCGCGTCCCTGGCGATCTCCCAGTCCGACCAGTTCGCCACCGTGTTGAAGCCGAGGCGCCGAAGCTCCGCCAGCGCGATCACGGCCCACCGGGAAGGGTACTCGCCCGGGCCGAAGGCGCGAATGAAGCTCGCTTGCAGGTAGTCGATGGCTCGCCTGCCCTCGCGCGCCTGTGTGTAAGCGGCGCCGTAGGGGCCGTCGGGATCGGGCAGCCACGCTAGTGCGGTTTCCAGCCCCTGGTAGGCGGAATGGATGTTCATCGAAACGCAGTCGAGACCTGAAGACCAGAAGGCATATCCGTCGGGATCAACGAGCCACCAGCGGCCGCCCTCTTCCTGAAGACGGAAGAAGCCGGTCTTCCCGAGCTGCTTCCGCGTCCATCCACCCCAGCGGGAGAAGCCATCGGGGAGGCGCTGTTGGGGAGCAGCCGCGAGCTGCGCGGTGAGGCGCGCGGTCACTTCCTCGGCGCTGCGGCTCTTGGCCGGCCACTCGTGCAGCGTGCTCTGCCCGAGTTCATCGAGGAGTGGGCCCTTGGGCAGAATGGGTTCAGTGAGTCGCTCCGGTTCGTCTGCGGTGGCGGTGACGGCCGTGAGGCAGAACCTGGCGGGCCGATCGCTCTTGCGCGAGATGAAGATCCGCATGCGATCGACCTGGGACAGGTCCACTCGGTCGCCGAAGCACATCGGCTTCAGCCAGGCGCCCTCTCGCTCGTACCGCCAGCGATTCTGACTCACTGCTTCCATGGGCATGCGGATGCGCGCCTGGCACTGGTTGAGCGCCGAGAAGATGAACCCGAAGGTCGGTCCCGAGTCCCCCTCCTGAAGCTCCAGCACGAACACCACCATGGTGTTGCCGTCAACCAGGAAGTCGGCCGTGAGATAGCGCGCGGAGGCCAGTGCGCCGGCAGGGAACCGGTACGAAAGGCCCTCCTTCTCGGTCTCGGCCAGGTACCAGGTAGCGCCGGGAATGGGCGCTTCGGCGGCGTCAGCCTTCAGTCCGCCGAGTAGCCCCGTAGGGGTCAGGATCGCTGGCGGGGCGGGCTTCGTCACTGTCGGCGGCCTCCGTGTGCGTGAGTCTGGCGGCCCTCTTTCCGTCAGCGGCGGCGCGGTCCTGCTTCGTCACAAGGAGGAGGTGCGGGGGGATGCTACCCAACCCACGGTATGCTTGCTTGTTTGTTGGCCAATCGGGGCCGGGTAGCATCCCCGGTGGCTGTCCCCATCTGCAGCTTCCTGCCGGTGGCAGCATGAGTTACGCCGTGCGACCCGGCCCGATCGGTGCTGGGTTGCTGATGCCGTCGCACTGGAGGGGACCACGGAGCCTCCAGACCGGGGCCTGGGAGGTAGGGCGTACGCTGCGGCATGGTGAGTCGAAGTGGCGCCGTGCTGATCTGCGGATCCCCTATGGCCAGGGCATGGAGCATGTCGCCGGAGCGGCAGCGGCCTCTTTGGCTCAGAGCATTGGTTTCGATTCCGCCGAGGCCAAAGACGTGGAGGTAGCCGTCTGTGAGGCCTGCACCGGGCTTGGCGGACGCTTCTTCGTGGGGGCGTGCGAGACCATCTGTGGCTGTCAACCGCCTGTGGAGCCGGCCTGAGCACGGCCCCGGTCCGCACAACTCCCACCCGAGGGGGTAGCTGTAGTCGGGGGTGGCCGGAAGCCCGCTCCACGGGGGGATGACATAGACAGAGGGGCTCTCGTCAGGCGACGCAGAACCACTGGCCTCATCCAGAAGCCGGCGAGTCGGCCTCCCGCCTGGGCGGAAGGGCACGACGCCAGGAGAGCACGATGGGCAGTGCGATAGGCCGGCGTGAGTTCCTGCGCCTAATGGGTGCCGGTACGCTAGCCGCCTCAGGCTCACTGCTGGGGCTGGCCACGGCACAGGAAGGGGACGGAGAGCAGATGGGGGACTCCCTCCACATCTGGGTAACGAACGATGGCGTCCGTGTTAACCCTGAGACGGCTCGGTACTTCGAGGACCGCCCAGACATACAACCGGACTACCCGACCGGGGCGTACCAGCAGCACAATCTGATTTGGGACGGCAGCCGGGTAACACTTCACGCGGCCCGCAACGAGTTTGTCTCCTTTCAGGTGGTCGTGAGTTCGCTGGAACCCGCCAGCGATGTCCGGGTTGCCTTCGATCACCTCCTCGGCCCCAGCGGCGCGAAGCTGGATGGGCGGAGCGTGGCACTCTTCCGCGCCTGGTATGTGAAGGTGAAGAGGCCGTCCTATGGCTACGCCAAGTCCTCCCTCGGCGCGGGTTGGTATCCCGATGCGCTGGTCCCAGTGGCACCGGGCGAGCCAGTGGTGTTCGGCCTGCCCGGTGCTGAGAACGGCATCCCAGGCCAGCGCAACCAGACCGTCTGGGTGGACCTCTATGTGCCACACGGGACCCCATCGGGTGACTACCGCGGCCTAATCACTGTCTCCTGGCCTGGCGGCCGCCGCGAGGTCCCAGTCGAGTTGGCGGTGTGGGGCTTCGCCTTGCCCGACGAGATCCATTGCCGTGGCGACATCTACAACAACTCCCTCGCGGGTATGCGGCCCGAACTAGAGATGCGATACTACCAGTTGGCGCGGCAGCACCGCTTCCAGCCGGGAGTGGTCTACTATCGGCCGAAGCTGAGGACCGACGGAGCGCAGGTGCGCATTGACTGGAGCGACTACGACGGCCGACTGCGCCGCTGCCTGGATGGTTCCGCGTTTACCGGCGGGCAGGGCTACTGGGGGCCGGGCGCCGGACTCCCCGTCGACCATCTTATCCTCCCATTCGATTGCGAGCGAGGCAGCAACCGTGGGCGCGCCTGGCCCGCGCCCCAGCCTGAGGGTGGGCCGACCCGTGAGTTCGAGCAGGTCTGGGTGGAGACGGCGCGCCAGTTCCGGGAGCACTTCGACGCCGACCCGCACTGGCGTCGCGTGGGCAAGATCGTCTTCCTCGACGGACTAGACGAATCGTATAACCAGGCCGCGTATGACAAGATGG
>Ga0315295_10001019_pt1 | contig 23944 bp, 17 predicted proteins | sample YL17G14_0_MG_FD_204453 | JGI IMG/M metagenome (GOLD analysis project Ga0315295, IMG submission 204453) | Sediment microbial communities from Yellowstone Lake, YNP, Wyoming, USA - YL17G14_0 | ecosystem: Environmental > Aquatic > Freshwater > Lake > Sediment | place: USA: Wyoming | collected...
ACTGCGTCATCAATCTCTCGCCCGACAAGACGCGGGTATTTCTAGAGGCCTTCCGGGTGCTCAAACCAGGCGGCAGGCTCATGGTGTCGGATATCGTGCTCCTGACGGCCCTCCCGCACGAGATTCAAGGCTCGATCGAGGCATACGTGGGCTGCATTGCGGGGGCGGTCAAGAAAGATACATATATCCAGGCCATCCAGGCAGCCGGCTTTCAGGGGGTAAAGATCCTGGAAGAGACCTCCTTTCCCCTCGAATTCCTCGCGAACGATCCCACGGCGAGGGCAATCGCGGAAAACCTCCATTTGACGGAGGAAAAGGCGCAAGATCTTGCACGTTCGATTGCCAGCATTAAAGTATATGCCACGAAACCATAACCGAGAGGGGGTTCGCATGGAAAAGAAGGTATTGATCTACGGCAAGGCGGGTTGACCCTATACAGATCAGGCCAGGTCGGCCTATGGAGAACAGGCGGCGTACTTCGATGTGAAGAAGGACACCGCGAAGCTCGCGGAGATGCTCAAGCTCACCGGCGGGGCAAGAAAGGTCCCTGTCATCGTCGATGGAGACAAGGTCACCCTCGGCTACGGCGGCTCCTGAGGGGTATGACCACCGGCAGGTCGCCGGTTTGAAAACCACCACCCCCCCCGACCCCTCTTGATTTCAATGGGGTCCAAAGATCCGCTGCCATTCGCATGTCTTGAGACCAGTGCTTCGTGACCACAAACGGAGCACATGCGCCTGTCACAACCACCGGCTTTGCCGGTGGTTGTGACAATGTGTTCACTGTGCTACTTTATCAATTGTCCGGACCTAATACCTTAATTCATTAATTCATAATCTTTACGAGCTCTTCCTCTTTGTCCTTGCATTTGACTTCGAGGAAGTAAGCGCCGATGAGGATTTTACGCCGTGTATCAGCGGCCCGTTCCACTTTCTTCAAGCAGGACTTTGCGTTTGAGATCTGCTGTGCGAGTCTCTGTTTTCTTTCCAGGAGTTTAGTGAGTGAATCTGATTTTTCCGGTTGCATTCTGCCCTTCAAATAATATAAGATAAGTAATAAACTACCCTGCAGCAAGCTTCGAAGAATTAACCCCCTACTGAGATTAATATGGGTTAGATTAGGTAAGGTTAAATGTCAAGCGAGAGCACACCAAGGTTTTTCCTATAACGCTAACGTAACGGGATAGTGCTGTACAAACGATACAAGCTTCAGGTGTGAAATGGGGAAAAAAGAAAGATCGAGTCAAACGAAGGGAACGCGTTTTCGTGCCCTCTACGAGTATAGCCCGATGGGCATCCTGCTCACGGCCCCGGACGGACGCATATTTTCGGCAAATCCCGCCGCATGCAGGCTGTTCGGGAGAACCGAGGAAGAGATCATAAAGTCCGAGCGATCCGACCTGGTTGATATGAAGGATCCTCGTCTCGGCAAGTTACTGAAGGAAAGGGAGAAAAATGGATATGCTGCCGGCGAGTTGAAGTTGATCCGGGGGAACGGGACGCACTTCTCTGCACAGGTGTCTTCAGCGGTATATAAGACCGAGAAGAGACTGCGGACTTGCATGGTGATCCAGGACATATCAGATAGAAAGCAGGCGGAAGAACGCATCCGCAAATTTTCCCGCAGGCTGCTGTCCGTAAGAGAGGAGGAAAAGCGCCATCTCGCGGCTGTGCTCCATCACGATGTTGGTTCCATTACAGTGGGCGTCTCGGCACGCCTGCAAGCAGCAAAGGAAGACCTCCAAGCGGGTAAGTACAAGGATGCCCTGGCCTCGCTGGAAGAGAGCCGCAGGCTGTTCGCAAAATCCGTGCAGCAGCTGAAGACCCTGGCTAAAGATCTTCGTCCGCCGGACCTGGATGTCTTAGGGCTGCAAGCGGCATTGCGCCAGCACATTCACCAGATCACCAACAAGACACCACTGAAAATTAATTTTACCGATACCATACGTGACACCATGATTCCCCCTGAAATCCAGACAATCCTTTTTCGCATCGTACAGGAGTGCCTGAACAATGTGATCAAGCACGCTGATGCGCATCTTGTGCGGGTGCGACTCTCATCCCCCCCCCCCCCCAACATAAGTTATGGCTTTCCATCACGGACGACGGGAAGGGATTCGATCCGGCCCACCAGGCTTTAAAGCCGGGCAAGCACCTCGGCCTGCAGATCATAGAGGAGATGGTTGCCGGACTGGGAGGCATGCTGAGTATATCATCCATGCCCGGTAAGGGGGTTAAAATCACGGCAACGATCCCCACAGACCTTGGAAAATCCACAGGGAGGGAACCGCGATGAGCATTCGTGTTCTGATCGCCGACGATCACCCGCTTGTGCGGGATGGGCTGCGTTTCGCCATTGAACGCAACGGCAAAGTTATCGAGGTCGTAGGAGAGGCATCGGACGGGTTGGAAGCCCTGAGGGCAGCAGAGAAGACCCCTGTGGACGTCTTCATTCTCGATATAACCATGCCCCGTTTGAACGGGCTTGAAACGACACGTGAGCTGATTAAAAGATCCTCAGCCCACAAGATCATCATCCTGAGCTTTCACGACTCCGAAACTATTGTCGAAGAAGCTATGCGCATAGGCGCCCGAGGATACCTGACCAAGGAGACGGCCAGTCACAATGTGGTGGAAGCCATAACTAGGGTGTACGCGGGAGACTATTACCTCAGCCCTGACATTACCTATGTTCTTGTTGAGAATATTCGTAGGGGCAGGAAGGAACCAGGCTATTCAAAAAGAATTATCACCATTACCCGCCAGGAGCGGTTGGTCCTGCAACTTATTGCCGAAGGCCGGACGACCAAGGAAATTGCAGTCCATTGGGGTCGCACGGTCAACACGGTTCAGTCCCACCGAAAGAACCTGATGGCCAAGCTCAATATCCACAAAGATACCGACCTTGTACGATACGCCATCAGGGAGGGAATCTTGAAGCTGTAACTTTAAGCAGCATCTTGTAATAAGTGAACAGTTGCCCATGGAATAGACGGGCAAGAAGTCAGCCTTCTATCTCAGGCTGTGCCTCATTATTCTGGCCCTACTGTCCCTCCTTAAAGCACTATAGTAATAGATCTTAAGCTTCTCGATTCCTGATGTTTGGCTTTATCATTTCCACACTTCACTGAAAAAATCCTCCGCTCTCACCGTATCAGGGGATATCAAAACAGAATCACTGACGATTAGGTGGAAGTGAAGCACAAGTTAATTACTAATAAGTGCATAATTATGAGGGAGCATTTAACGATGAAAAAACAAGCGAAGTCCACAGGCAGAAAGACCAAAACCGGCACTGTTGTCCCAAAAGCAACCCCGGCCCCGGAAACAGATGGTGCCCAAGGTGCTGATCGTCCCTTCCCCATCGTGGGCATCGGCGCTTCCGCCGGCGGGCTGGAGGCCCTGGAACTGTTTCTGAAAAACATGCCGGTGAAGAACGGCATGGCCTTTGTCATCGTCCAGCACCTGGACCCGACGCACAAGGGGATCATGGTGGAGCTGCTTCAGCGCGCTACCCCCATGCCGGTGGTCCAGGTCAGGGATCGGATGAAGGTCGAGCCGGATTGCGTCTATGTGATCCCTCCCAACCGGGACCTGTCCATCCTGCACGGGTCCCTGCACCTGCTCGAGCCGGCGGCGCCGCGGGGGCTTCGCCTGCCCATTGACTTCTTCTTTCGTTCCCTGGCAGACGACCTGCAGGACAAAAGCATCGGCGTCATCCTCTCGGGCATGGGCTCCGACGGCACGCTGGGTCTCCGGGCCATGAAGGAAAAGGCCGGGGTGGTTTTCGTTCAGGAACCGGCCTCGGCCAAGTTCGACGGCATGCCCCGAAGCGCCATTGACGCGGGGCTGGCCGATGTCGTCGCCCCGGTGGAGGAGCTGCCCGGCAGGATCATCACTTATCTCAAGCACGTACCCTGCATCGACCGGACTGACCAGCCCATGGAGGACAAGACCCAGAGCGCCCTGGAGAAGGTCTTCATCCTCCTCCGGACACAGACGGGCCACGACTTTTCGCTGTACAAGAAAAGCACCATCTATCGCCGGATCGAGCGGCGCATGGGCCTCCACCAGATTGTCCGGATCGCGAACTATGTCCGGTTTCTGCAGGAGAACCACCAGGAAACGGAGCTTCTCTTCAAGGAGCTGCTGATCGGCGTGACCAGCTTTTTCCGCGACCCCGAGACGTGGGGGCAACTGCAGGGGAAGGTCATACCGAAGCTTCTGGCGACCCGCCCGACAGGGGGGATGTTCCGGGCCTGGGCGCCTGGTTGCTCCACCGGGGAGGAGGCCTATTCTTTGGCCATTGTCTTCAAGGAAGCACTGGAGCAGGTGAAGCCGGCCGGGATCTTTTCGCTCCAGGTCTTTGCCACTGACCTGGATAAGGACGCCATCGAGAAGGCCCGGGTAGGCATCTATCCGGCCAACATCGCCGCCGACGTCTCGCCGGAGCGCATGCGGCGGTTCTTTGTTCAAGAAGAGCGCGGCTACAGGGTGGGCAAGGAGATCCGCGAGGCGGTGATCTTTGCCCCCCAGAACGTCATCATGGACCCACCCTTCACGAAGCTCGACATCCTGATCTGCCGGAACCTCCTCATTTACCTGGACCAGGCACTCCAGAAAAAGCTCCTGCCGCTCTTCCACTACAGCCTCAATCCCGGCGGCGTCCTGTTTTTGGGGAGCGCGGAGACCATCGGCTCTTTTACCGATCTTTTCGCCCCGCTGGACGGCAAGATGAGGATTTACCGCCGCCTTGACGATACTCTCGGGGCCGAACCCATCCAGTTTCCCGCCACCTTTTTCCCCGCTCCGCCGGGCGCATCGCCGCTGGAGCCGGCGCAGAAACCCGCCACCAACGTCCAGGCGCTGGCGGATCAATTGCTTCTCACGTGCTATGCCCCGGCGGCCGCGCTGACGAGCGACAAGGGCGACATCCTCTACATCAGCGGGCGGACGGGCAAGTACCTGGAGCCGGCGGCCGGAAAGGCCAACTGGAACCTCTTCGTCATGGCCCGCGAGGGACTGCGCTACGAACTGACGGTTGCCTTCCCGAAGGCGCTCCGGCAGCGGGAAGCGCTCACCTTGAAGGGCCTCAAGGTAAGGAACAACGGCGGGATGCAGGCGGTGGACGTCACCATTCAGCCTATCGCGGAGCCGGCGGCCCTGCGGGGGATGGTGCTGACCGTCTTTACGGATGTGGCCACGCCCCCCGAAATGGTAGCGCCTGGTAAAACCGTAAAGGCTTCCGTCCGCAGTAACCGGGCGGCGGAACTGGAGCGGGAGCTTGAGCGGGCCCACGAGGAGCTGCAGTCCACCCGCGAAGAGATGCAGACCTCCCAGGAAGAGCTCAAATCCATGAACGAGGAGTTGCAGTCCACCAACGAGGAGCTGCAGAGCACCAATGAGGAGCTGACCACCTCCAAGGAAGAGATGCAGTCCATGAACGAAGAGCTGCAGACGGTCAACAGCGAGCTCCAGGCCAAAGTGGATGATCTGTCCCTGTCCAGAAACGATATGAAGAACCTCCTCGATAGCACGGACATCGCCACGCTGTTTCTGGACGACGCGCTCCTTGTGCGGCGCTTCACCAGCCGGACCTCCAAGATCATCAACCTGATCTTCGGCGACGCGGGCAGGCCCGTCACCGACATTGCCTCGGACCTGCTCTACCCGGAGCTTGCCGCCGATGCGCGGGAGGTGCTGCGGACCCTGTTCTTTGTCGAAAAACAGGTCGCCGCACGCGACGGGAGTTGGTTTCTGGTGCGCATCATGCCCTACCGCACCCTGGAGAACCGGATTGACGGTGTGGTGATCACCTTTGTGGACATCACCGCGTCCAAGACGCTGGAGGCGGAGCTCCGTAAAACGCAAGCCGCTCTGGAAAAGCGGATCAGGGAACAAAAGACGGAGCTGGAACAGGCGGATGAGAAATTCCGCGCGGAAGTGAAAAATGGATAAAGCGGCAAGGTTAAAAACCCAGGGGCCCGATAAAAAGGAGGGAAACTCTAAGAAAAAGAACAATAACCCCACATCGGAAGCCGCTGGACTGCGCCGCCGGGCGGAAGAGCGGGTGAAAGAGAAGAAGGGGGGTCAGGTCGGGAAAGGTACGACGCCTCTTTCGGCAGAAGAGACGCAGCGGCTCGTTCAGGAACTGCAAGTGCACCAGATTGAGCTGGAGATGCAGAACGAAGAACTGTGGCAGTCGCGGGCGGAGGTGGAGGCGGGGCTGGCGCTCTATACCGACCTCTATGACTTTGCCCCCGTGGGCTACTTCACCCTGGACACCGCCGGGGTGATCCGCCGGATAAACCTCACGGGCGCGCAACTTCTCGGCATGGAACGCGGGCGGCTGGCAGGTCAGCATTTCGGGCTTTTCGTTTCCGAGGCAGACCGCCCCGCCTTCAACGCCTTCCTGGAGAAGGTATTTGCGAGCCGGACCAAAGAGACCTGCGAGGCGGCGCTCTACAAAGAGAAGAAAAGCCCGCCTTCACCCGCACCTTCCACCAGCAGTTCTTTGGGCGAAACGGACCTGTTGATGGTGTCCGTCGAGGCAATCGCATCGGAAAACGCTCAGGAATGCCGCGCGATGATGACAGACATCACCGAGCGCAAGAGGGCGAATGAGGCGCTGCGTGCCTCTGAAGAGAAATATCGCCTGCTGGTGGAGAATGCCAACGAGGCCATCTTAGTTGCACAGGATGAAATAATCAGATTCTGTAATCCCAAAGCCCTTGATCTCCTTGGGTATTCCCAGGATGAGATCATCTCCAACTCTTTCATCCGTTTCATACATCCCGAAGAAAGGGATATGGCGTTCGAACGTCATCAAAGAAGGATGAGAGGAGAGGCTCTCCCTACGATCTATTCTGTGAGGGTTATAGATAAAAAAGGTGATATCAAGTGGGTGGAGATAAATGCTGTGTTCTTCACCTGGGAGGGCAGACCGGCCACGCTAAACTTCCTCTCAGACATCACCGAGCGAACACATGCTGAGATGGCGCTTCTCAACCAGATGGATTTCCTTGAGACCCTTATCGACATCATCCCCACGCCGTTCTTCTATAAAAACAAGGATGGGGTGTACCTCGGGTGCAATGAGCAGTACGCCGCCACGGTCCTCGGCCTCCCGAAGGAAGAGATCATCGGCCGGACCATCCTGGCCCAGACAGAGATAATCCCTTCAGACCTTGCGCAAAGATACCATGCTATTGATATGGATCTCATCCATGCACCAGGGTTCAGGTTCTATGAAGAAGACAGGCGATGTGCGGATGGTACTACCCGCAGCTTTGTCTTCAACAAAGCCACTTTTACGAATGCACAGGGACAAGTTTCGGGCATGGTGGGGATCATGATGGATATCAGCCAGCGCAAGCGGGCCGAAAGGGAGCTGAAAGATTCGGAACATAACCTGGCAATCCGCAGCAGGATCTCTGATATCTTCCTGAACTTCTCCGGGGATGAAATCTTTAACGAGATCCTCAAGATCATCCTCGACATCACCAGGAGCACATACGGCATGTTCGGTTACCTCGATGAGGAAAAGAACATCATTGTGCCTGCACTGACTAGTGAAGTCCGGAAAGACTGCTTGATGCCTGAAAAGACATTTATTTTTTCCTGGGAAAAGATTTGCAACAGCATCTTCGGGAGGACTGTTACCGGAAGGAGGAGTATTGTAACCAACCTAAAAGGGAAGGTGCCTGAAGGACATGTACCCATAGAGAATATCCTGACTGTACCCCTCATCTTTCAGAATGACGTCATAGGCCTCTTTGCTGTGGCTAACAAGGACTCCGGGTATGGCGAACAGGAAGAACGTATACTCAAAGACATTGCCGAGTATATCGCCCCGATCATGCAGTCCCGCATGCAGCAAGAAAAAGAAGAACGAAGACGCATGGAGGCCGAGGAGATACAACACAACCAGGTGCTCTTTCTCCAGCAGCTCCTTGATTCGATCCCCGCACCTGTTTTCTACAAGGACATCAAGGGTGTGTACCTCGGGTGCAACAAGGCATTCGAGGATTTTATGGGAATGACAAAGGAAAAGATCATGGGGAAGACCGGTTATGATCTGGCACCCCGGGACCTGGCTGAAATATACCAGGATGCGGATATGAAATTGCTCGGTAATCCCGGGGTGCAGGTTTATGAGGCATCGGTTTCCCATGCGGACGGGAGTGCTCACGATGTCATCTTCAACAAGGCTACCTTTGTGGGAACTGATGACAAGACAGCCGGTCTGGTGGGTGTCATCCTGGACATCACCGAGCACAAGCGGGCCGAGGAGCTCATTCTCAAACAGAGCAAGGTGCTGGATCAATCCCTGGACGGTATCGCTATAGCCGACCTCGAGGGCAATATCCAGTATGTCAACCCTGCCTGGGCTGCCATGCATGGATATGCGGCAGAGGAGCTGAAGGGAGTCAACCTCGATGCATTCCACCCTTCAGGTCCGACTGAGATGGCGGGTAACTTCCATCTCACTATGCTCAGAAAGGGGATCTCACACACCAAAGATATCGAGCACAAACGAAAGGATGGGATTGTTTTCCCCGTCCTCTTGTCAGCATTTATTTTGAGGGATGCCCATGGCACACCCACCAACATAGTCACCTTTGCCCGTGACATCACCGAGGAACTGCGGATCGATAATTTACTTCGTCAGGCCCAGAAAATGGAGGCAGTGGGGCAACTGGCCGGAGGTATTGCCCATGATTTTAACAACATGCTCTCACCCATCCTCGGCTATGCAGACCTGCTCCTCGAGGAGATGAGCCCGGAAGACCCGCACTATCATCACATCGATCTCATCATGCAATCGGGAGAACGGGCAAAGGACCTTACCTGTCAGCTGCTTGCATTCAGCCGCAAACAGGTCATGGAGATGAAGAATACCGACCTCAGGGATGTCATATCAGATCTGCAGAAGATCCTGCGGCGGACGATCCGTGAAGACATCGCCATCAGTGTCGTTCTTTCCCCGAAACCGAATCTGATCAAGGCGGATACAGGCAAGATCGGCCAGGTCCTCATGAACCTTGCCATCAATGCCCAGGACGCCATGCCACAGGGGGGAACCATCACCATAGAGACGGCAGATGCAGTCCTGGATGAGGCATATACAAAGGTCCATTCCGAAATCCTGCCCGGGGAATATGCTATGCTGAGCTTCAGTGATACCGGTAGCGGCATTGCTCCCCAAACGCTCGAGCATATCTTCGAACCGTTCTTCACGACCAAGGAGCTCGGCAAAGGGACTGGCCTCGGGCTGGCAACCATCTATGGAATCGTGAAGCAGCACAACGGGTATGTCATAGTTTCAAGTGAGCCGGGTGTGGGGACCACCTTCAAGATCTATCTGCCAAAGGTGCGGGAGGATGATGAAGGAGCCGGATTCGAAGACGAGGATATCAAGGAGATTAAGCGTGGAACGGAAACAGTGCTCGTGGTGGAGGACGAGCATGATGTTCGTGACCTGGTATGCAGGATCCTGAGAAAACACGGGTACACGGTCATCAGCGCCGAAAACGCCCAAGCATGTTATCAGGTTATCGAACATCACCAGGGGACCATTGATCTCCTCCTCTCCGATGTCATCATGCCGGGATTGAACGGGAAACAGCTCTATGAAAGTCTCGCCGCCACAATTCCCGGGATGAAGGTCCTCTTCCTGTCCGGTTACACCTATGACGTGATCGTAGAGCACGGCATGCTCATGCAGGGGGTAAACCTCATCTCCAAGCCCTTCACTGTCAGGGAGCTGATGGAAAAGGTACGGGCCGTACTCGATGAGTGAATGGTGTTTCCATGAGAGATCCTTCATGATGATACACATTGAGGTAAAACCGAGTGATAAGTGAACACGATAAAAAAAAGAATGATGCAACCATCGCGGGTGCTGTGCCGGGAACACCTCCTCAGGAACATACCCAGGTAACCCCTGAGATGAACGAAGAAAGATATAAGACGTTCCTGGACAGCATTGAAGACGGGTGTTATGAGCTCGACCTTAAAGGAAACCTGACTTTCTTCAACTCCAGGCTCACCGACATCTCCGGATACACCGCAGAAGAAATGATGGGGAAGAACTACCAGGAATATACCGAAGCAGGAACCGCTAGAGATCTCTTCGAGGCATACAATAGAGTCTTCATGACAGGGTTGCCATCCAAAGGGCTGGAATGGGTGCTCATCAGGAAAGACGGATCGAGGATTTTTCTTGAATCGTCAGTATCCCTTATCACGGATTCACATGCAAACCCAACAGGCTTCCGCGGCATTGTACGAGACATATCGGAGAGGAAACGCACGGAGGAAGCCCTGAGGGAATCGCAGCAGATGCTGCGACTGGTATTGGACACTATCCCGACACGGGTCTTCTGGAAAGACAGAGACTTAATCTATCAGGGGTGCAACCGGCAGCTCGCCAATGATGCAGGGCTTGCATCGCCTGAGGAGATAACCGGCAAGGATGACTTTGCCATGGTGTGGTCCGACAGGGCCGAGCTTTACCGTGCGGACGATCGATCGGTCATCGAGACCGGCATACCCAAACTCGATTACGAAGAGCAGGAAACCACCCCAGATGGCGGCATGAAATGGGTGCGAACAAACAAGATACCGTTCCTGGATGCCCAGGGCACGGTGAATGGAATCCTGGGCACATTTGAGGATATAACCGAACGCAAACGGATGGAGGAAACTCTCAGGGACTCAAGAGAGTACCTGAATGCCATCATCAACTGCATAGGAGACCCTGTCTTTGTCAATGATCAGCAGCACAGGTATGTACTCGTCAACAAGGCCTTTGCCGAATTACTCGGCAGACCACGTGATGGAATAATAGGAAAGACCAACCATGACTTTTTCCAGAAGGAGCAGGTGGATGTTTTCTGGAAATTCGATGATGAGGTATTCGAAACGGGCCTGGAGACCATGAAAGAGGAATTCATCAATAATGCACATGGTCAAGTCTTAACCGTTTTAACCAAGAAGACCCTGTTCACGGATAGATCCGATAACAAGTATATCGTGGGCGTGATACATGACATAACGGATCGCAAGTGGACGGAGGCGACACTACGGGAGTCGGAGATTAGATACCGCACTCTTTTTCAAGCAAGTTCCGATGGCATCCTGATCGCCGACCTTGAAACGAAAACCTTTAAGTACGCGAATCCCGCCGCCTGTCGCTTGCTCGGATATTCCGTAACGGAACTCACAACGATGGACGTTGCCGCGATTCACCCGAAGACTGATCTGCCGCGGGTCATGGCCGAGTTCGAAGCCCAGGCCCGCGGCGACAAGACGCTGGCCGCGGACCTTCCGTGTCTCAGGAAGGACGGGACAATAGTCTATGCGGATGTCAACGCGGGCGCCATGACTATTGACGGCAGGGTGTGCAACGTGGGCTTCTTCAGGGACATCACCGAGCGAAAGCGTACGGAAGAGGCGCTGACAAAATCCGAGATGAGATTCCACACTCTGTACGAATCGTCCAGCGACGCCGTGATGCTACTGGACGAGAATGGTTTTTTCGATTGCAACGCATCAACATTACGCCTGTTCGGGTGCATCGACAAGGCAACTTTCTGCTCAAAACACCCGGCAGATTGCTCTCCTACCAGGCAGCCATGCGGCACGGACTCCATGGATCTGGCCAAACAGCGGATCCTGACAGCGATGGAAACAGGCACGAACAGATTCGAGTGGATTCATAAGCGTCTTGATACAGGCAAGGAATTCCCTTGCGAGGTACTACTCAGCAGGATGAGTCTCGACGGCCACACGGTGTTACAAGCGACCGTCCGCGACATCACCGAGCGAAGGCGTACGGAAGAGGCGCTCCTCCAGGGCGAGAAACGATTTCGTCTTGTGGCCCAGTCGGCCAACGATGCCTTCATAACCTCTGACAACACCGGCAGTATCCTTTTCTGGAATGTCATGGCTGAAAAGATATTTGGATACAAGGCAGAGGAGATGCTCGGCAGGGACGTTTCGGTCATCATCTCGCCATGGTTCCGTGATGAGTTTACCAATTTCATAAGGATGAGCATCCATACCATGAAGAAGGCCATCACCTCGGAGATCACACCCATCGGCAGGACAGCGCAGATGATGGGGCTGAGAAAGGACGGAAGTGAATTCCCTGTAGAGATCTCCTCATCCATCTGGGAATCCGATGAGAAATACCTCTGCACATCCATCATCCGTGACATCTCGGAAAGAACGCGACTGGAAGACTCCCTCAGGAGAGAGGCCGAGGAACTAAGAAAGGCGAGGATGGAACGGGAAAAGGCCTACCTTGAGCTCCAGACAACCCATGCCCATGTGCTACAGCAGGAAAAGATGGCCTCCATTGGGCAGCTCGCCGCGGGTGTGGCCCACGAGATAAACAATCCCATGGGCTTCATCTCAAGCAATCTGGGCACCCTCAGAAAATATCTCGATAAACGCTCCGAGTACATGGCTGTCCTGGAACGGCTTGTGGAGCAGGTACAGGACCAGGCGGCACTCGCTGAGCTCAAGGAGAAACGTAAGGAGCTCAAGATAGATTTCATCGCGGAAGACATTAAGGACCTTATCAATGAATCCCTCGAGGGTGCGGACCGGGTCAAGAAGATCGTACAGGACCTCAAGAGCTTCTCACGGATCGATCAATCCGAGTATAAGTATGCCAATATCAACGAATGCATGGAGACAACCATCAATATCGTCTGGAACGAGCTGAAATACAAGGCAACCATCAACAAGGACTATGGGGATATCCCGCTCACAAAATGCTATCCGCAACAGATCAACCAGGTCTTCATGAACCTCCTCGTCAACGCCGCCCAAGCCATCGAAAAGCAGGGAGTGATAACGATCAGGACATGGAAGGGGGACAGCTTCATCCTCGCATCTATCTCCGACACGGGCTGTGGTATGGAGCCTGCCATCGTGAACCGCATTTTCGAACCATTCTTTACGACCAAGGAGGTCGGAAAGGGAACAGGGCTGGGCTTGAGTATCACCTATGACATAGTGAAGAAACACGGTGGTGAGATAGACGTCCAGACTGCGCCAGGTGAAGGAACGACTTTCACTGTCCGCATTCCCATCGTGGAGGAAACGTAAGATGGATGAACACGTCAGGATACTTTGTGTAGATGATGAGCTTCCCATACTGAAGTCCCTGAAACGGGTATTTATGGACTCCGATTATGAAATTCTCACTGCTTCATCAGGGAGTGAAGGCCTTGATCTTCTCTCGGATACCAGGCCGGTCCAGGTAGTGATGTCGGATTATCGGATGCCGGTCATGAACGGAGTGGAATTTCTCAAGGAGGTGTGCAGGAGGAGGCCGGATACCGTACGGATCGTGCTGTCAGGTTACGCCGATACAGCCAGTGTCGTTGCCGCCATCAATGAGGGGGAGATCTACAAGTTCATCCCGAAACCGTGGAATGATGATGAGCTGAAAGTGACCATTGCGAATGCCGTGGAGAGATACTTTCTCCACACGAAGAATATCGAGCTTACCAAAAAGCTTAAGGACACGAACGAGGAACTGCGGATCATCAACGAGAATCTGGAGAGGATGGTCGATAAGAGGACCCAGGAGCTCCTGTTCCAGAACCAGGCCCTGATAAGCTCCCAGAACATCTTTGACGCGCTCCCGATGGCTGTTGTGGGCCTCACCTCGGATGGCATGATTGCCCTGTACAACAAGATGGGCGCTTCATTTTTCAGTGAAACGACCTTGGGGGCAGACAGGCTCACGGCCTTTTCTCCTGAAATCAATCTGTTCATCGATCGTGTCATCGCGGAAGGTTACCTGACAGAAAAAATAATCTTTTCAGGACGTACAATGAGAACCAAGGGTATGGTCATGTACCATAAAGAAGGCCAGCAGGGCATTGTGCTCGTCTTTGATGAGGAATAGTGATCCGAGAACAGGAGGTGCGACAGTGAACGATCTCTCTTCCCTTGAACTACAGAATAAACTGGATACGGTGCTCTTTGTCGACGACGACCAGCATATACTCTCTGCCATCAAGCGGCTCTTCGACAATAAAGCCATAACGCTGCTCACTACGGACAATCCTCACGAGGCCCTGAACATTATCGAAAGGCAGGAGATCGCCGTCCTCGTATCGGACAACCTTATGCCCGGCATGACGGGCATGGAACTGCTTGTCCGCATAAGGGAGTTATCGCCGGATACGGTCAAGATCCTCATGACCGCCTATGCGGATCTGGACACCGTGATAAACGCAATCAACGCCGGTGAAGTCTTCAAGTTCATCACCAAGCCCTGGAAAAATAGTCTCCTGATCAATGCCGTGGAGGAGGGCGTGAGGCGGTATAGCATCATCCAGTCCCTGAAAAAAGGGGATGAAGGGCATCTCCTCTCCTTAGCCCAGGCCATTGAGCTCAAAGATCCCTATACGCGGGGGCATTGCAACCGGGTGGCAGATTACGCCCTCATGATAGCAGAAGCCCTCGGCCTGCAGCAGGAAACCAGGGACGATATCAAATACGGCAGCTGGCTCCATGACTGCGGCAAGATCGGTGTGCCCGAGCATATCCTGAACAAACCCGGCCCCCTTGATCCGGCAGAGATGGATATCGTGAAAAAGCATCCTGCATGGGGAGCCGAGGTGGTTCGTTTTGCCCATCGGTCCGATACCATGGTGAACATCATTTATTATCACCATGAGAGGTTCGACGGCACCGGCTACCCTGCAAGGAAAAAAGGAAAGGACATACCGCTTGAAGCACGGATCGTGACTATAGCCGATATCTTCGATGCCCTGACCTCCCAAAGGTCTTACCGGAAGGCCTTCAACCTTTATGAGGCCCTGGAGATCATCCAGTCCATGCGGGGTGCCGAGCTTGACCCGGGGCTCCTCGATATCTTCCTCTCCCTGATGGGATCGCAAGGGTTTTTAAAGGATCGCCCATGGATGAAATAAATCTGGAAATCCCCGTGAAGGTGCTCCTGGTGGATGATGATGAGAATATCCTCCGTTCCTTGAAGCGACTTCTGATGGATGAGAATCTGGAGGTCCTGACCTCCTCTTCTGGAGATAAGGCCCTGGCCGCACTTGCAGCCAACAAGGACATCGGGATCATCATCTCGGATCAGCGGATGCCCGGGCTGTCGGGAGTGGATTTCCTCGAGCAGGCCAGGAAGATCCGTCCCCAGGCAATCCGAATACTCCTGACAGGCTACAGCGACATTAATGCCGCCATCGACGCTATCAACCGCGGCGGTGCTTCGAAATATCTCACCAAGCCCTGGAAGGATGATGAGATCCTCATGAGTGTGCGTGAGGCCTGTCAGCGATATGCCCTCATACAAAAAAACAGGCAACTGTCCGCTCTCATCCAGCAGAAAAATGAAGAGCTCAAGCGGTGGAGCCAGGAGCTCGAAATCATGGTGCAGGAGCAAACCATGGAGCTCACACGACAAAACGATAAGCTCAAGAAGGTTAATGAGCGGCAGGATAAGAATTTCAAATCCATTATCGCCTCCCTTTCAAGTCTCATAGAGCTCAGGGACATGAACGTAAAAAGCCACTCCAGGAACGTGGCTGAGATCTCTGCCAAAGTCGCCCTGGACATGGGGCTTTCCAAAGATGAGACCGAAACTATTTTTGTAGGCGCCATGCTCCACGACATCGGCAAGATAGGTCTTGCCGACAGCATACTCGATAAGGATGCCGATGAGCTCTCTCCTGAAGGATGGAAGGAATATTGCCTGCATCCTGTCAGGGGACAGACGGCCATCGACAACATTGAAGACTTGAGGAAAGCCGGAATCCTGATTCGGCACCACCATGAATCCTATGACGGGACGGGCTTCCCTGACAAACTCCAAGGAACGGCTATACCGTTAGGCGCCCGGATCATCGCCATGGCGGATTATATCGATAGAACCATGGGTAAGATCTCGGTGCGGAATACTATGGAACAAATCATACTGTCTGCACAGGAGGAGCTCGAAAAGAAATTCGATCCTCAGATATTTCCATACATGCGAAAACCCGTTATTGATCTTTATACCAGACTGTCGAAAGACGTAAAAAGCTCGGAACGCGAGCTCGAGCACGACGATTTGAAGGAAGGCATGGTGCTCTCCAGGGATGTGAAGAGCGGGACAGGCTTGCTGCTCCTGATCAAGGGTGTACGCCTCGACAGTACCAATATCGAGGCCATCAAGCGCTATTACCGGATTGATCCTCCGCCGCGGGGGGTGTTCGTATGGACACGCTGAATAGGTTCCCCCCTCTCCCTGTCCCTCTCCCACAAGGGCGAGGGAACCTGATTCTAACCTGAACTCGTAGGGAACGCTATGATAGAGTACGATGAGATCGACAACAGGATGGTGTTGAAGCTGGTTTATTACGGACCGGCGCTCTCGGGTAAGACCACGAACCTCCTTAAACTGCATGATTTACTTTCCAAGGAAGGCCGGGGAGACTTGATGGTTCTGGATACAACGAACGACCGCACCATCTTCTTCGATCTTATCCCCTTTTTCCTTGTTGCGCCGAGCGGGTTGAAGATCAAGCTCAAGGTATATACCGTACCCGGACAGGTGAAACACGATGCCACACGCAAAGCGGTCCTTCAGCGTGCCGATGGTGTGGCCTTTATCGCTGACTCCCAGCTTTCCGAATTTTCAAATAATGCCGCCAGTTTCGAAAATCTGGAGAAGAACCTTTCCTATGTGGGGCTGGAAATCGAGGCCATCCCGCTGGTTATCCAGTACAACAAGCGCGACCTGACCCATATCATCCCTGAAGAAGATATCAGGCGAATCTGGGACCCCACCGGGATACACGTATTCACTGCTTCGGCCCTGCATGGGAATGGTGTGGTGGAAAGCTACAAGGCATTGCTCGAACGAACCTATGCATATGTCGACAAAAAATATGGCCTCTTCAATATGCACGGCCTTGATAGAGACTCCTTTGTGAGCAAATTGACGATGCTTCAGGATAATAAAGTAGTGTGAATATGGACAACAAAGACAACAAAGAAACTATTGATTTCATTGTGGGGTCCGAGAGAAAAATAGAAGAGATCCTCAGAGATGATGAGGTAAAACCACTCCTCACAGATACGATATCGGCCGGGGCATCCCTGGCCATGGTCACAGACAACGAAGGCGTGGTCTTATGGTCCTCTGGGAAGGACAGTGCTAGCAGTTATGTTGTAAAAAATCCGCTCACACTCGAGGGTGAAAACATTGGACATCTGATTATCAAAGGAGATAAACAAGTAGAAGAGATCTCAAGGATAACATACAATGCCCTGTCCTTGTTCCTGCAGACAAACCTCAAAAGGATGCTCACTACTGAAGTACATTTGCTGGTGCTCGAGCAGTCTAATCAAGAGCTTCTGGAAACCAACAAGCAGCTTTCAGCCTCTGAAAACAAATATCGAGAGCTCTCCGAGCATCTTGAGGAAAAGGTGAAAGAACGAACTGCGGAGCTCAATCAAGCGCATGCACGTCTTCTCCAGCAGGAGAAGATGGCCTCCATAGGACAGCTTGCAGCCGGCATAGCGCATGAGATCAACAACCCCATGGGCTTTGTCATGAGCAACCTCAATACACTGAAGACCTATATGGCCCGAAGCAAGGAACTCCTCCAGCAATGTCTCTCAGCAGCAGACAGAGGAATGGTTCTTCCTGAATTCGGTAAATCCTTCAGAGAGAAATGGAAACAGCTCAAGATGGATATGATCCTGTCCGATGCCGATGATCTCATTCACGAGAGCCTTGACGGAGCGGAGCGTGTCAAACGCATCGTGTCAAACTTGCGGGGGATATCCCATATCGATGAAGATGTCGTCGGTAAAGTCGATATCAACGAAGAGCTGGACATGATCCTCAACCTGTTATCTCATGAGATTCCATCGGGGGCAAAATTTATAAAGAAATTTAATCCACTCCCTCCGTTTATCTGCAATCCCGGACTTATATCCCAGTGTTTCCTCAACATCATCTTGAATGCACTTCAGTCGCGGTCCGAAGGTCTTGAAGTCGTCATAGAGACCACATGCGAGGATAATCAGATCATCATCTTGATTAAAGACAACGGGCCGGGGATACCGGATGAGGTCATCAACAGGATCTTTGAACCGTTCTTCACCACCAAAGAGGTGGGGCAGGGTACAGGCTTGGGGCTTACCATGGCTTACGACATCATCGTTTCCCATGGGGGAACAATAGATGTGGAAGGAAAAAACGGGGCGACTTTTAAAGTCAAGCTCCCGATAAGAATATAAATGACGAAATACGCTAATTTATTCAAATCAGCAGCAAAAGATCAACCGCTCATTGACGGAGGGGACCAGGCTGTGTCAAGCAGCTCGGGTTTTACGCTCCTCTTTGTAGACGATGAGGAGAACGTGCTCAAGTCCCTCAGACGCATCTTCATCGAGGAAAATTACCGGATTCTTACTGCCGGTAATGGGACGGAAGCCCTTGCAATCCTGGAACGGGAACAAATCAACCTCGTAGTCTCCGACTATATGATGCCCGGCATGAATGGAGTAGATCTCCTGCGCGGGGTCAAGCAGCGCTGGCCGGAGACAATACGCATCATGCTCACGGGCCATGCGGATGTCCAGGCTATCATGGGGGCGGTGAGCGATGGCGCGGTCTATAAATTTATCACCAAACCCTGGAACGACGAGGACGTGAGGCTGACCGTAAGCCTCGCACTCCAGCAATACGCCCTCATGCAAGAGAACAGGACCCTCAAGGAGATCACAAGGCAGCAGCAGGACAAGATCAAAAACCTCGCTGCTTTTTCCAGCAAGGATCACAAGGCCCTGGGCAATACGCTCGTCAAGCTTGGGGTTATCAGACAGGAGGATCTCCGCAAGGTTCAGCGTGAGATGGCGGATGGAGAGTTTCTCACCGAGACCATGGTGAGGTTAGGCATAACCACGGAGGCCAAGATCATCAAGGCCCTCCAGAAACACCTGAACATTGATTTTGTGGACATCAAGGAAATGCACCTCAATCCGGGCGTCGTCAGAACCCTGCCGCGGGAATTCTGTGAAAGGAACCGGCTCATCCCCATCCGGCTCGACGGGAAACGGCTGGTTGTTGCCATGGCAGATCCGTCGGATGTCTTTATCCGGGACAATATCGAGTTCCTGACCGGGCTCAAGGCCATACCGCTCGTTGCCGGGAGTACGGAAATATTCAATGCACTCATGGAGACCTACGGCAATCAGGACTCCTCCGATTACAAGGATGTAGATGTCATTTCCGGGATGGAACCCATAGACGAGATCGACATTGTCATTGAAGAAGACGATGAGACGGTGAATGTCCAGGAGCTTCTCGACTCCTCAGAGGTCCCTCCCATCATCCGGGTCGTGAATGCCATCATATCCGAGGCCATCCGTTACCGGGCAAGCGATATCCACATCGAGCCTAAGACGAAGTATTCCCTTGTGCGTTACCGGATCGACGGCATCCTCCATAGCAAGATCAAAATCCCCATTGACTATCATGCATCCACCATCTCACGGATTAAAATACTCTCTAAGATGGACATATCCGAAAGGAGAAGGCCCCAGGACGGCAGGCTCACGGTGAAATCAGGCACAAGAATGGTGGATATTAGGGTTTCCACCATGCCGACCATGAACGGAGAGAAGACCACCCTGCGGATCATGGACAAGAGTGCGGCTATCCGGGGCATAGAAGAGCTCGGTGTCCTTGAAAACGACCTGAAAAAGATCCATCAGATGATCAAGAAGCCACAGGGCATTATTATCGCCACCGGGCCGACAGGCAGCGGGAAGACTACCATGCTCTATTCCATTCTCAACACTATGTTGCAGAGTACGAAGAATTTCGAGACCATAGAAGACCCGGTGGAGTATTTCCTTGAGGATGCAAACCAGGTCTATGTGCGTGAGAAGATCGGATTGTCTTTCGCGAGTGTACTCCGGTCGACCCTCAGACAAGACCCGGATGTGATCCTCGTTGGGGAGATAAGAGATCTGGAGACTGCGGATGTGGTCTTCAAGGCCGGCATGACAGGCCATATGGTGCTGTCCACACTGCATACGAACAATTCGGTGGCCTCCATCACCAGGCTTATCGATATCGGTGTGAAGCCGTATCTCATCGCATCAAGCCTTGAGGGCATCGTAGCCCAGAGGCTTGTTCGCCGAATCTGCAAACACTGTAAGACTGAAATTGAACCAAACAGCGAAGCCTTCGAACTCCTTAATGTCGACAGCGCATCAATCGACCAGGTAGCTTGGAAGGGGACAGGCTGCAGAGAATGCAACAACACCGGATACCTGGGGAGAACAGGGATATACGAGATCTTTACCATGAGCGAAGATCTTCGTCACCTCATCAGTACGAATTACCGTGAAGCGGAGATCCTCAACGCAGCCCTCTCCTATGGAATGAAAACCTTGTTTCAGGATGGCCTTGAAAAGGTGAGGAGAGGAGAGACAACGCTTGAAGAGATCCTGCGTATCCTTGGGCCGCAGAGTCGGTTCGATCGTGTCTGTGATGGTTGTGGGAAGAGGATCGACACCAAGTTCCTCTACTGCCCCCATTGTGGATGCTACAATCACTCCTTGTGCAAAAGCTGTAAGTTGCCCCTGGAAGATGACTGGCTTCGCTGTCCGTCCTGTGGTGTATCCAGAGAATGTGAATAAAGAAAAGGTGAAATAGCATGGATAGTATCGCCATGAGGAAACGGCTTGATCGGATACCGAACCTGCCGACCTTGCCTCAAGTGGCGCTCAAGGTGAACGAGATGCTCAATGATCCAAGCACCTCGATGCGCGAAATGAGCGATACCATCATGAAGGATCAGGTGATCGTCTCCAACATCCTCAAGCTGGTAAATTCCGCCTTCTACGGGTTCCCGTCGCAGATCGACAATATTCACCGTGCCATTACGGTGCTCGGCATCGAAACGGTGCGCAATGCAATCATGGCGGTCTCAGTCACTAAAGCCCTCTCCAAGGCCAATGATGCCGAGGATTTTTCCATCACCACGTTCTGGAGGCATTCGATTGCCGTGGCCATCACCAGCCGACAGCTTTCCCAACGGATACCCCTCGAGGTGCCCGAAACCTGCTTCATTGCGGGACTGCTGCATGATATCGGCAAGGTGATCATGGCCCGTTTTCTCAAAGAGGAGTTCGCACAGGTGCTGGCCTTGATGAAACAGGGGTCGCGTTTCTATGATGCGGAGAAGTCCGCATTGCACATAGACCATGCCATGATCGGCGGATATCTGGCGAAGAGATGGCATCTGCCCGACAATCTCATCAATGCCATCACTTACCACCATGAGCCCCGGGAGAATATCGCCGGCCACAATCTGACGGCCGTAATCCACGCCGGGGACAACATTGTAAACAGGTCCATGGAAGACAGTGGCACCCCGCTGGCGATCAATACCACACCTGAGAATTCCGAGGTTGTCAGGCGATTGATAGAGACCACACCCGTATGGTTTGCGGAGGTTCGTAACGAGATTGAGAGCGCATGCGCATTCTTCGAAATTGCATAATGCAATGTTGCACTCAAATGCTGATTAATGAATGCGCAAACCCCGCCCTTGATCGCAAGCGAGGTTCAAGTATCCGCCGGTCAGGTTGGGGCGCAAAGACACCTGTCGCACTTCGACATGACCGCCGGATGCAGAGCTCGGCGGCGAGAAACACTGATGAGGAGGAACGCCATGGGGATACCGATCTATCAGGTAGATGCATTTACTCACGCCCCGTTCCTCGGGAATCCGGCCGCGGTTTGCCTATTGCCTGGGGCAAAGGATGCGGGATGGATGCAGCACGTGGCTAGGGAGATGAACCTCTCCGAGACGGCCTTCCTTGTGCAGGAAGACGACGGGTTCAGTTTGCGCTGGTTTACACCCGTGGCGGAAGTTGACCTGTGCGGACACGCCACGCTCGCCAGTGCCCACATCCTCTGGGAGACGGGGATCGTGAAACCGGAACAAAAGGCCTGCTTCCATACCTTGAGCGGTCTCCTGACGGCGCGACGCGAGGGAAACTGGATCGAGCTCGACTTCCCTGCCGAACCGGGAGAGGAGGTAGGCATCCTGCCCGCATTCGACGCCCTGGGGATCAAACCCCTGTCCATCTGCAAGACCAGGACGAACTATCTCCTCGAAGTGGACAACGAGGAGACCGTGCGGCAGATGCAGCCCGATTTTGCCCTTCTCAAAAAGCTGCCGGTGCAGGGTGTCATTGTTACGAGCAGGGCGAGCACCCCCGGCTTCGATTTCGTCTCCCGCTATTTCGCCCCCAGCGTCGGCATCGATGAGGACCCGGTGACCGGCTCCGCTCACTGCACCCTGGGGCCGTACTGGAGTGCAAAGCTCTGCAAACATGAACTCATCGCCTACCAGGCCTCGGCACGCGGCGGGGTGCTGCGCGTACGCGTGGGGCACGACCGGGTGTATATCAGCGGCCAGGCGGTCACGATCTTCAAGGGTGAATTGCTTGTGTAAGGACGGGATTTTTGCCGTCTTTATAAATGGAGTATACCCTATGAGCAGCGGGGATGCCCAAATCCTGCCGCTTCCCGATGCCTCCGTGGATTATGCCTTCGCGAACATGTTCCTCCACCATGTGGAGCATCCCGGCAAGGCGAGCAGGGAAATGGCGTGCATACAGAAACCAGGCGGAAAGCTGATTATCACCGACCTCGATGAGCATTGCTTCGTTTTCCTGACAACCGAGCATCACGACCGCTGGATGGGCTTTAATCGCGACGATATCAGGCAGTGGTGCCTGGCGGCGGACTGAAGGCAGGTGAGCGTGGACTGCGCCGGCGCCAATTGCTGTGCGCAGTCGGGTTGCGGTGATATCTCTGCGCAAATCAGCATATTTTTGGCACACGGCATAAAGGGATAAGCAAGACAAGATAGAGGCACGCAATGCAATGCATCCTTGCCAAGGAGGGAATATGGACGTATTCGAGGCGATCCACTTGCGCAGGAGTATCAGGCGTTTCGAGAAAAAGCCTGTTCCGGACGAGCTCATGCAGAAAGTCATCGCCGCTGGCATGGCGGCGCCGAGCGCGGGGAACCAGCAGCCATGGGAGTTTATCGTGCTCAGCGATGAGCGGCTCCTGAAACAGATTCCGCAGATCAACCCGCACGCCTCCATGGCACAGACTGCCCCTGCCGCCATCCTCGTGTGCGCAAATGTGAGCCGCGAGCTGCATCCCGGGTTCTGGGTGATCGATTGCTCGGCCGCTACAGAGAACATGCTCCTTGCCGCGCATGCATCCGGGCTCGGAGCTGTCTGGACCGGCATCTACCCCGTCGACGAGCGGGTAGCAGGGTTCAAGCGCCTCCTCGGTCTGCCTGAACACATCATCCCTCATTCTCTCATCGTCCTTGGCTATCCGGCCGAGCACCCATCTTATCAGGACAGGTTCAAACCGGAACGCATCCATACCAATGCGTGGTAGGCAGGTTGCCATGCAGGAGATTGCCGCCGATCCCGATCGCATGGCCTCAGCCTGAACCGCAGATTTCCAACCCCTCATGAATAGTCGGAGGGATGAGGGGTTTGCGTTTATCTCCACGCTGGACTCAGGAACCGATTTTGACTTCAACTATCCCCTCTTGATTAGAAGATCATAATTCGGTATGAGATGGTATGGGGTCTTTTAGGTGAATGGAAAAACGATTGATATTCTCCCCGGTCAGAGCTTCCCCATCGGGGCCACCGTCTACCCGGATGGGGTCAATTTCTGCCTCTTTTCGAAGAGCTGCCAGAGCGTGGAACTTCTCCTCTTTGACGACCCTGATGACAAACGGCCGCGCGTTATAGCGCTCGATCCGCAGGCGAACCGGACGTTCTACTACTGGCATTGCTTTGTACCGGGCATCGGCTCCGGCCAGATCTATGGCTATCG
>Ga0315295_10001020_pt1 | contig 23936 bp, 21 predicted proteins | sample YL17G14_0_MG_FD_204453 | JGI IMG/M metagenome (GOLD analysis project Ga0315295, IMG submission 204453) | Sediment microbial communities from Yellowstone Lake, YNP, Wyoming, USA - YL17G14_0 | ecosystem: Environmental > Aquatic > Freshwater > Lake > Sediment | place: USA: Wyoming | collected...
CTGGAACAAGTCCATGGATTCCCTTCTTGGTTCTTAATTCAATTAGGTCATCCTGATTATACAATGCCGGCCTCGGACCCACAAAGCTCATATCGCCCCTCAGAACGCTCCAAAGTTGCGGCAGTTCATCCAAACTGAGCTTTCGCAAAAATGGCCCAATAGGCGTAAGATATTTATTGGGATTTTCTAAAAGATGGGTCGCTACAGCCGGTGTATTAATCCGCATCGTGCGGAATTTGGGCATCTGAAAAATACGATTATTTCTACCGGGACGATCTGACCAATACAATACCGAACCCTTGGAAGTTAATTTAATCAGCAAAGAGATGATGAGCATAGGGATACACAAAATCATCAAAGAAATCAACGCTACAACTTCATCGAAGAACCGCTTCATTCTTGCCAACCCCTTCTATAATCCGTGTATTCCCCCGAAGGGAGGTTTCTCACTTATATCAGCACAGAGAACCCCTCTGTCACTGCGATATGCTCGTCACAGAGTATCACTACAAATCATATCGTCAAGGTGTAGACCTGACACCTTATCTTCCCTTCCTAACATGAGTTAAATGAACCCAATCGGTTAAAGACAGAATCATCTCCGGGTCGATTCCCACGCCGCCTTCTGCATACCGAGCAGGTTTTTAAAGAAACCAACCATAATGGCGGAATTCACCAGCATGAAGTAATAAGGGACGTAAAGAGGCTTCCAGCGGATGTGGAAAACATTGACTGTCGCTACAATCCCATATCCCAAACACTGTGCGATGAAAAGTGCCAGATACAGAGGTTGCTCCAGCAGCATAGCATTGGTCACGAACGCCAGGACAACAAAGAAAGGCACCAACCACCGTAGTACTCGGTGACTCACGTAGAAGAAAAAACGTTTCACTTTCAGTGGATTAAGCAAACGCCACAAGTACGCAAGGGCGCGAAAATGACCGGCTGCATCCCGGACGTGTCGCCTAAACTCATCCGCATCAGAAGTGACAAGCCGTTCTTCGGCTACTGCGTCCGCTGAATACACTACCAAGTATCCCTTTTGGTATATGCGCATCGAGATAGAGAAGTCGTCGTTAATGGTCCTGGGAGGGAGCGGTTCAAACAATTCCCGTCTAAAGAGGTAAATGGCGCCATTAGCCCCGATGACCGACCCCCAGTAACTCTCAGCTTTCTTCACGAACGTCTCGATACGCCAATAGATGCCTTCCCCAGATCTGCCGTCCACATCCGTAAGCTTCAGCCGGCCGCACACTACCCCCACCCCTTCATGCAGGCACGCCATCAATCTGCTCATAGCGTCCGGACGAAACATGCTGTTGGCATCGGTCATGAGCACAAAAGGCTGGTGAACCTCACGAAGCAGCGCGTTGAGGACACTCACCTTACCCCCCCGGGGAAAGGAAAAGACCTTCACCCGCCCGTCACGCACAACCCGTCGTATCTCGGCCATCGTGTTGTCGGTGCAGCCGTCCAAACCCAAATAGAGTTCTATGTCCGGATAGTCAAGGGCATAATAATTTTCGATTTTCTGGGCTATTACTTTCTCTTCGTTATACACCCCACAGACCACCGCAACCGCTCCCGTCGCCCCATTATCTCGCGGTTCGTTTCTCCTCCGGGGAAGGAAATAAAGCAGCGCGGGGTAGATGATATGGGGATAGATAATAAGCAGGATGGAGGTCCAGAAGATAAGTTCCATCATTGGTGCTTCCTGAATAGATGAGTCATCAATTTCATGGCAGCCTTGGAGGTTCTGCCGATCTCACCCGGATGACGCAGCACGTCCAGCACCTTGTACGCCAGGTACCGCGGCCGCAGATAAAACCGTCGGCGGGCATAGTCGCAGAAATCCACCAACTCCCTGGCAGAAAGATTTTCGGTATGAAGCACACAGTTGTGCATCCCCTCATCGGTAAGCCACTGGCGGAAGCTGTCTGCCTTGATATAACCATTCTGTTCTGCCCAATTGTAAGCCTCGGTACCGGGATACACCATGAGTGGAAAAAACTGAGCCGTGTCCAAGGGCAGACGGAGTGCGAACTCCAGTGTTCGATGTAGGGTTTGTTGGTCCTCATCCCTGTTACCGACCATGAAGCAACCGTGAACCCGCAACCCGGCCCTCTTTGCATTGCGGGCAAATGCCTCTCCCTGGGCAAGAGTTGTCCCCTTGTTGATACTGTCCAGCACCGCCTGGTCACCGCTCTCAAATCCCGCTACAAGAAGCCGGCACCCGGCCTTCTTCATATTCACCATGACATCGTAGCGAAGGCTTACGCGAACCTCGCAGGTCCATGTGACAGCAAGCCCTCTGCGAACGATTTCGTCACATACCTCCAGAACGAACTCCTGGTCAGCGGTGAAGTTGTCGTCGTCAATCAGGACCTCACGAACCTCCGGGAACTCCCGCCTGATGTATTCAAGTTCGTCCACAACATGTCCTACCGAACGATGCCGGTAGCGGCGTCCGAACATGACCTGAGGATAGACGCAGAAAAAGCACCGGTTTGGACATCCCCGCCCCGCAAAGATGGAGATTACAGGGTTCTGGCAGTGGGCGTAGAAGTAGTTGGCGATGTTCAAGTGTTTTTTGTACACGCTGCTTACAAAGGGAATCTCATCAAGGTTTTCGGCAAACGGACGATCCGGGTTGTGCACAATGCGACCATTCTGACGGTAGCTGATACCTAAAACTTTTTCGAGTGGACGCTGTTCCGCAAGCTCGCACAATGTCCAGTCATACTCACGCCGCGCAACGACATCTATCGAGGGATTGAGTGCAAGCGTCTGCTCTGGCAAAGCGCTCGGATGGGTTCCCACCAATACCCCCAGAGGTGGTCGGACAAACCATGATTTCAGTGTTTCCATCGCGTCAACATCCGATTCAATACTCGGGGTTGAGGTATCCAGGACTAACAAATCGGGGGTAAATTCTGCGATCCTCTGCCGGTAATCATCCAGTCCCTTGCATTCACCCGGAAAGTCGATCAGCATGACCTCATGGCCACATTTCTCCAAAACCCCAGCGGCATGCGCCAGCCACAGGGGATAATAGATTGTGCCACTCTTTGTAACCGCAGGACTACGTGAACTCCTAGAGAATTTAGGCAGGAATGGAGGATTAATGAGCAGTACTTTCATTGGGAGCCGGTTTGTCCGTAGCGAGCAAAATGTGTACCCCCCACGGGTTCAGCGTCAGTTTCCCGCCGGGTATCGTGGCTTCGGGATGTTTACGATCGCTCAGGGTCCAGTTGCCAGGATTGAGAGTGGCCTCAACGGTCTGGGCGCTTGGATTGGTTATGATCAGTAATGTGAGGCCGCCCTTACGCCAGGCCGTAGCGTGTGGATAATCGATGTATCGTTTTGCGTCAACTTGATCCCCAACCAGATACTCCCGCACCTCCTTTAGCTCATCTATTAAAGCCACGGCATGACCCAGGTTTCTATGCTCTATTGGGAGAGTCTGGAACGAAAAGAAAAACACACCTCGCGCCCCCCTCATCACCCCGTAAAACGCCATGAACCGCATCTCCTCGGCGGTGGGATAACGGTTGTCCCGGCGCCTCTTATCAAACGGGAGGTAGTGGTTCCAGTTGAAGGTCTGCACCAGCACGCAGAAGGGGAGTCCCGCCTCCGCGACCTGGTGGATGCGGCGTACATCAGAGCCAAGATCCTGCTGAGGGAACGGTTGGTCCTTTACCGGGTAGGTATAAGCGAATACCAAGTCGGCCATGACGGCGAAGGGTGACTTGTCGGTAGCGATGATCAGAGGGTGGTCGGGGTCCTCCCGCCGTATGGCAGAAGCTATCTCCGCTACTCTGTCTCGCATTTCCATGCTCGGCTCGTCACACAGGTACCATGCCCATACAGCGGGATGTGCACGGAAACGCCGCACACGTTCAACCACTTTTTGAATGGTGTAGTTTTCCTTTCGCTCAAATCCTACTATCACTTTCAGGTCTATTTCGCGGGCGTCCTCCAAATAGGCGGCCAGTTCATCATTTTTTTCTCGCGACTCTTCAAAACGATAGTTGTGCACTACCTCGAACCCCTTCTTTTTGGCGAGATACAGCAGGTCGGAATGCACGGCAAATATCCCAATAAGCAGACGAGAGGCGCTTACAGGCAAGTCCTCAGTTCCATAGCGTTTCTCTGCTGGGGCAGGAAGTGCGCACAACATCATCAAAGAAACGACACACGCCAATTGAATTATCCGTTTCATTTTACGATCAGATCAGGTATTACATGGCACCCAATACGGTATCCAGTAGGATTGGGCCTTGGAAATGCAATCACTGGGGACAGGACCAATATCACTTCCCCTAAATAGTCCTTCTTATTTTGAACCCGGTACGACGTATAAAAGAGATGTTCCTATACAAATAATTGATAACAGCATTAGTGTATAGCCAGGCATAAATGTGCCGAATCAAGATAGGCCCTTTCGCTTTACGCAGAACGTATCTGCGCTTGATCAGTTTCTCAATTCTTTGGGCATACCCAAAAGCTTTCTTTCTTTCCCTTTCCGAGAATTCGGGAGTGGCAAACAATGGCTGGTTGATATGGTGCGAAGCACGGGTCAGATATTTCTCCGGAGGGATAAGAAAATAGTTGTTCAATTTGACCCACTCAAAAAGTTCACTATGTGGGAAAGGAATCAGGTTATAAAACCGAGCCGAATAAATCGGGTAACGCAGTGCAAGCGCAACGGATTGCAAAAAATCATCATAAGTCTCTGTGGGTGACCCTATCAAAAAGAATAAAACTACTTTATAATCCAGTTCGCAAGCGCGCTTAATTCTCGCTTCTATGACTTCGATGGTCTCCCGCTTCTTGATCGCCTTTAAGACCTTATTATTCCCAGCCTCCACCCCAAAGGCAATTTCATTAAATCCGGCCATCCTCATATCTTTCAAAAGCTCATCATCCACTCGATCCGCTCTAATTCCATTCGCGCACGAAAACATCAAACCATCCAAAGAAGCTGACTTAAGCCATCGGCATAACTCTTGGACTCTTTCCTTAATCAACGTAAAGTTGTCATCAAGAATTAGAATCCGTCGATACCCCCGATCGTACCAATACTTGATCTCTTCAGATATCACTCCCGGCGACCTCGCACGATATTTCTTACCAATTGTTCTTGTAACCGGACAATAAATGCAATCGTAGGGACAGCCACGTGAGGTAAAAATGGCGATATTTTCGGAATATTTCTCTAACTCAAATTTCTCAAAACGAGGATATGGAATTTGATCCAGATCTTCGACAAAAACAGCTTCATTGGACCTAATATCACCGTCTTGCCGAAAAATCAGGCCGTGAATATTCTGAAAATGATCTCCACGGCACAATTTGATTAAAGGGACTTCACCCTCCAAGAACACGCCAAAATCAATTGCAGGACAATCCTTAAGCACCTGCTCCCTCATCGTTGAGACGTGAGGTCCTCCTACCACGATGCAAACATCAGGAAATCGGTGCTTTACCTTAGCAATTATTTTGTAGGCTAACAAATGCTGGTAAGTGAATAAACTAAAACCTATCAAATCGTGATTTCCTCTCTCAATCTTTGAAAATAGGGCGTGCACGCTATAACCCAAAGCCATATCAAGAACATCATGCCTGATACCTTCTTTTAAGAAATTCTGCGACAAATAGCCAAGCCCAATAGGTGGAAAATCAGGAACACGATACTTGCCTTCTAAAACAGGGAGGTTTATTAACAGTATGTTCCTGAACCCGTTGTCAATTCTCATAAAAACTCTTTCTATATTCCAAAAATCCTGACAGTCTTCCCTTGATAATGTGGCGATACATCATAAGCCGTTGGGGATTAGTTTGGAACAAAGCAAATGCCACACTTATCGCAGGCTTCAGAATTGTTCCCAGAAAGTTAATTAGCATAAGCCAGCGTCCATACCTGAGCCAATGCTTTGCATAAACAGCTCCCTCACCCCTACCGTAACGGTACACTTTCGCGACATACTTCTCGAGATTATCCTTGGCTTCCGGGGGATGGAATCCAATCACATCAGGCGCGTATATTACAACAACCTTTTTGTACAACAGCCGCAGGACGACATCGATATCTTCCGCGCCCCCATAATGTGCGCCAGCGCCAAACGCATCATCAAAACCTCCTACACCCCAGAATTCTTTTCTTCTGAAAACCATATTCCCGCCCAAACATCGTTTGAGTTTAAAAATAGACTGGTCAATAAGGACAAAACGATCATCGTGAACTTTGACGTACGGCATGTGGCTATTCGGTGTAAGGATTCTGCCGCAAATCGCCGCAATATTGCCCTGCATATGTCTCTTTACATTTGTGACATAGTTCTCATCCAGCACCATGTCATCATCAACAAAGGCAATAATTTGGTTTTGAGCCGACCGAGCACCTGCATTCCTGGCTTTAGATAGACCTACCTCAGGAAGATCCATCACCTTGATGCTGGGCGAATCATGAGAAACTAAACTTTCTCCCATCTCGCGACCTTGGTGAACAATGATCACCTCGTCCTCACGGGAAACCTGTCGCAGAATACTATTCACGCATCGCGCAAGAGTCTGTGCCCGATTTACCGTAGGAATTATGAACGAAATCATAGGGAATAGCGGTTCTCCTAATGAGTGTGTAGCGATTTCTGTAGCTCATTGGATGAGCGGGGTAAATGTGATGCCGGAGCAGTTTGATCGAACTATGGCGATGAGGGCATCGGCACCTTGGAACCCGAGGCGCGTCCCATCACCGCTGGGCTGCGGGGACTGCACGAGAACCTTGGCGGGAACAGCGGGTCTAATAACGGCACATCCATAGCCCGTCTATTTGCCCAATTTGGCATAACACTCTCGGAGCCTCGCAGCGTTCCTTCGCCACGAGAACTGCTCCACTCTCCGGTGGCCTCTCTCGGTCAATCTCCGGCGAAGTGAGTCATCATCAGTAATTTGACAGATCGCGTCTGCCAACGCCTCGGGCCTGCTCCGGTCGAAGACTAGTGCTGCGTCTCCTGCGACTTCGACCAAGGCATGGGTGTCGGAGACGATGACTGGAATTCCCGCGTTCATGGCTTCAAGCACCGGTATCCCAAATCCTTCCTCTCTCGACGGCATCACGAACGCAACTGCTCTCGCATACAGCTCCGACAAGTCTGCATCAGGGGGGTCCAAGATGAAGCGAATACGCTCCAGAATTCCCAATCTGCCCGCCAATTCCCGAATATGCGGGCAATGGTCATTGCCCGCAATAACCAATCCCATGTCTGACTCGGGCCTCCGCCGCAAGTATTCCACGAAACCCCTAATCAACAACGGAATATTCTTATAGCTTCTGCAATTTCCAACGTATAGCAGGTATCCCTTGGCCTTTTCTGGGCTTGCAACGGCGGGATCCTGCCGTTCTAAGCCGGCAGCGCAGTAGATGACTTCGATCTTCCCTTCAGCATCCGGAAACAGCTCCACTATCCGTTTCGCGCTGTACTCAGATACAGTGACGATCAAGTCTGCACCGGTCACCGCCCGGCGGGTCAGGGCGGTGAAGTAGGTTCTGAAAAGGCCGCCGAGCGGATAGCGTTTGGCAAAAAACTCCTTATCCGTCAGTACGAACAGATCGTAAATCGTCACCACTTTCTTCATCCTTAACCGGCCGATGAAGAATGGGAACCATGCATGGAGAGAGTGAAAAATGTCCAGATCGAGAGTCTCAATCATCCTACAAAATCTCCTGTCAAAGGCTGGGTTCATCCTTGGGCATGCGGGCTTGACTGCCCGGAAGCGCAAGTTTGTTATCTCTCCCAGATCCCACGTATCCGTGAAAATGAAGTAGTGGTTCTCAGTATCCAAGTCGGCAAGTGCCTGAATGACCCGCAATGAGACTCGCGAGACTCCGCACACCTTTGCTCCGATCGACCTCGCATCAATCCCGATCTTCATAGCGTTTAACAGGAGAGTATATAGTCACCGTCTGCGATGGCACAAACATAAGCCAGCACAGCATCGCCCTTATCGCACGACTGCAGAACTTCGATGCGGACATACGTTGATGAAGTACACTCCACAAATTGTCTCCGGTTATGAGCGGCACCTGCACCATAGGGGATCACCGCCGGGCCGTCGGCGATGTGGCGGAAGCGGGGATCGTTGGGGACGGAAGCGGACGTATCGCTCTGATCGACGACCAGCACTTGAACATCTCCCTTCTGAATAGCGAAGGACTCAAGGTAGCGCGCCAGCAGTACCGGACGGTTGCGGGTACAGACAATGATGCTCAGCATCCCGCCTTCTTTTCACGCTTCAACAACCACACCCAGGCGCAAGTAGTGCTAAATATCATCCAGGACGAGGATTCAATGACAAAAAGGTTGGCGTTATGGAAGAGAGCCTGCACCATGACCGAAACGAGGGCGAGCACGCAGGTTAGCGCGTACGGACGCGAGGGACATCCGGAGAAAGCCCTGTCAAGCACGGGCATAACCAAATTCCGCAGGATGTACCACAATGTCAGCAGGATCAGCGCCGCGCCGAGCCATCCATAGTCCAATGCGTTGCCAAGGTAGGCGTTATGCACGTACTTAATTTTACCTCCATAATATGTGAAGTCCGCGCCCTTATCAAGCGCCTCCTGCTCCCAGTATAGTTCATCAAAGATGTTACCGGCAGGACGTTCGGCGATGATACGTAATGCGGCCAGTTGCCAGCCAAACCGGGCACCCAAGTCCTCCTGTTGTTCCAACTTCCTCGACATCGTTTCCACTATCGCTGTGGGAACGATCTTTTCTTCGACCAAGTAGAATGCCGCAGCGGCGATAAGTCCGGCCAGCACCAGCATCCGCATCTTGCGTTGATGCACCAGAAACAATCCAAAAGCAATAGCTACCGCGGGAATAACTGACCTCTGCCCGGCGAGGAGAACCGCCGCAGCGCTCAGAAAGGCACCTGCCATCCAAAACGGTTTCCACCTTCCCTTTTCGAAATAAAATAACAGTAGAGTTAGCACCATCCCCACCGAAAGCTGATATCCCATAGTGAAATGGTTGAAAGTTAATCCCGTGGGATACGCCATCTGGAGTTCACTGAGCTCGAAACGTCCAAGGTGGCCTGCATAAAGGTACTGCCGCACCGTGGCGAACGGTTCGGGGATCAAGGTGCTCAGTATCATCCAGGCGCCAGAAGCGATATAGAACAATGCTATCGAGCGGGTCGTCAGCAAAGCCGTGCCGGCCCGGTAGGTCATCATGCAAAAAACCACGGAAAATACCGTAAACCCCTCGAAGCAACCAACGATTGGGCGTGCTGATGACTTGAAGATCCCAACGGTAAGCATTAGTACCAGGAACCAAAATAGCGCGCCGGGTAGTTCCTTGAAGGCGGCGATTAGAAGAGTGCGGCTGTGCAGTGAGAAAAAGAAGAACGCGGCTGCCACCAGGAAAAATAGCGGCGAAACCGGGAATAAGCCTATCTTAGGAATGCCCGCCAAAAGAACGAAAACCATTAGAAGCGAGACCACCAGAGTGAGCTTCTCGAAAAGCCGATCCACCGGACGAACGATCCGCAACTCTTGCCGCTTAGAAGCGGGCATGCGCACGGCCATCATCTGCCCCCTCCTTCAGACAGGAACCGTTTCAGCCTTAGCCATGGCTGTACCAACCGATGTCCGAAAGGCAGGGTCTTGACCATATCCTTTGCCAGTTCAAAACACGCCTTCACCGGAACCGGTTTGATAAAGACAAGGAATTTGAACAGGCGATGAGCAAGGCGTATCTGCCAGACGGGAAAGCCGGGGAGTCGAAGCACGCTGCCTCCGAAATAGCTGGCGGCGATGCCGCCTTCGCGTACCAGGCCGCGCTCGAAGCAGGAATCGCCCAGCGCCGTTCCGCGGAACGGGTAATAAACCGTCATCTGTACCTTCTCCGGAACGATGCACCGATTAAGCGCTACGGTTTTGAGATAATCAGACCAACGTTCGCCGGGCATGCCTACCATGTTGAATGTAGCAAGGTGCAGCCCAGCGGTATGGATAGACTCAGCTGCTCGGATAATCGCCTCATCGCTCATCGCCCGGTTAAGCACGGTGCGGCGCAACTCCTCGCTGCCGCTCTCACACCCCAGGGCCACGGTATCGCAACCACCTTCCTTGAGCAGGCGGCAAACTTCCGGCGTGATGGCCTCAGGCCGTGTGTTGCAGTTAAAAGGCAGTCCTACCGAACGGCGATAGCCTTCCAGGAAGGAAGACATCCAGCGGGGATTCTTAGTAAAGGTGTCATCATCGAAATTCAGGTACGGGGGATGAAACAAGGAGACAAGATGCTCCGCGCGTCGCACCGCCCGTTCTGGAGCAAGAAAGCGTACTTTGACCGCACCCAGGCGACGCCGGTAGGCAGCATTGCAGCAGTAGCTGCAATCGTAAGGGCATCCTCTGGAGAACATAAGACCGGGATAGTTCAGCACCACCTCCCTTGAATAGAGGTCATATGCTGGATCAGCTAACGCGTCCAGGTCCGCAGGGAACGGTGGCGCACCACCACGGACAAGCCCCCTCCCAGCGGCATCGCGAGTCCAGACACCGGGCAGGCCGGCGAACGATTCGTTTTTCTCCGCGCGCACGGCCAAGGCGGTAATGACTTCCTCGCCTTCGCCTGCCACGAAAGCGTCGAAGGCATCGGTACCAGACAGAGCTTCAGGAAAAAGGGAACAGTGCGGACCACCGCCGATAACAGGGATGCTGCAGCGCAGTCGCAGACTGCGGGCGGCGGCAATGGCGTACTCCCACTGGTTGGAATAAACCGAGATGCCCGCAAGAGCATATCCAATGGCAGCCGCACGTTCAAGCCACTGCCCAGAATGATACTCCGGGGTATCGAGAACAACTATCTCCGGCTCAAAACCGGCGGCGCGCAGCGTTCCGGCAAGCGAGGCCACGCCGTGGTTGACGTAGACCGCGGTATCCTGCATCTCCACGTTCAACTGTAACAGAAGCACCTTGACGGTCACCAAACGTACCTCCAGGGGATAAGGCTACGTAGCAGCCACCATAGTGCTCGCGGACTAGGGTAGGAAGCGAAGGCGCGCCAGTACATCCGCCGGGCCTCTGCCTTCCTTCCGGTAAGATTATGGATACGGCCCTGGGCTCCGAAGACAAGGCATTCCAGGTGGCGGCGGTTTAACGGCGTTTTTAGGGTTTTAGAAATTAGCTCAAAAGTTTCCGGCGACCAGTGAATAGGGTATCCTTTTCTACGCAGCCGTGCCGCTTTGCGCACTACCATCCCCATAAAGAGTTGCTCCCGTGATTTCGCCACGGAGATGCTTTCCGGGTTGATACGGTAGCGGTACAGAGGAAGGGCGATGTTCGCCACTAGAAACCGGTCCGCAATGCGCGTGAAGAGGTCGTAATCCTCTGCGTAACGGAAATCTTCGTAGTACATATGATGATTAAAGACTTCAGTCCGGAACATCACTGAACCGTGAACGAACTGGTTGGTACGCCGTAATAGTCGCCTGAGCGTCCGTGGATGCGTCTTAATCCTCTGACGGTGCAGTCCCCTCCCCTGTGCATCGATCAGCAGGCACCCAGTACCCAAGAGCATTAAATTAGGACGATCAGCGAAAAAAGATACCTGCTGCCGGATGCGGTCAGGTTCTGAGATGTCATCCGAGTCCTGCCGGGCAACAAAGGCACCATGCGTCTGGCGAATAAGATGATTGAGGGACTCGGTCAACCCGAAGTTTTCATGGCGGATGAGATGGATGCGGGGATCGCGCCGTGAAATGTCGTCAAGGACAGTGGCTGCTTCCGGTGCTGAACCGTCATCTGCGATGAGAAACTCAATATTCTCATAAGTCTGACGAAGGATGCTCTCAACCGCAAGATTGAGGTATTCCGGGACTTCGTTATAGACCGACATGATTACCGAAACCAGGGGACGAACATTCATCGTTTTTCTTCCGGTACCGCTTCGATACGGTATTCTCCCCAGCGAGCTTCAATAAAACGCGCCAACCAGCCCGCCGCCGTGAGCTCAGAGAGTATCTGCTCATAGCGGTGCTCAATACGGTGGGTTGAATCAAGCCTCGTGTCAACACCAAGCTCCTGTGCGTATGGAACCATCCAGCTCCGTTCATATTGCGGTACACGGATCAGAAGCATCTTCGGCTGGGTGTGCTCATGCAGTGCACGCAGAAAACCTTCTCTCGTTTCGAGATGCTCAAGGACATTAGAAAGAATAACCACATCAGCTTTCGGAAGTCTCGTGGTAAGTGCATCGCCGCAAATGAACTCCGCTCCGAAATCAACACAAAGGACGCGGGCTTGTGCAATGCTTCGATCATCCTTGTCGATCCCGATCACTTTCGCTCCAGTTAGACGTGCAATGTCCGCAGTCACAGCGCCATTGCCGCAACCGATATCGAGTACGGTTTGCCCCCGGTTGATCCGCCGGACAAAAAAATCGTGGTAATCCGTGAGCCGGTGCTTCGGATGAAGCCCGCCGGGTGAATCCCACAGGGCGATGTAATCGACTGATCCTTCCAGCGAACGTGCCGCCCGCAGAAGGAAGCGCAGGATGGCCTTCCGCCCTACCGCCAAAGAAACCAGCACGAAAGGAAGCTCTTTGAGAAAACGTTTTCTTCCCAGCCGTGGCAATGACTTCATCCTCTCACCTTTCTGAATATTTCCTCGTGACGACGTTTCCATAACAGAATATCGAACCGTTCAAGGCAGCGTTTACGGGCAGCGGATGACAGCGTGTCCCGCTTCCGTATTGCTTCGAGCATCGCCTCTGCATACTGCTGAGGCGTAGGATAAACGAATTGTTCCCAGCTTTTCTCCACCGCAACTGCGATACCCGTCTCCCCGACCAGTTCCGGAGTGCCGCCACAGGCAAGATGCACCACCGGCAGGCCACAGGACATTGCCTCCAGTACCGCACTGGGGCAATTGTCGTTGAATTGCGTGTTGAGGTAAATGTCCCCCTGCCGATAGAGCGTAGGCGCCTGCGCATAGGTGTATGACCCGGTGAAACGCATCCCGCCGCCTGGCGCGGCGGTTATCCGCGCCAGCTGCGGAGCGACGTAACCAGCGATAATCAGCTGTGCTTTGGGCAATTGGGAGCGTACCAAGGTAAAAGCTTCAAGCATGAGACGGATGCGTTCTTCTTTTACCTCGCTGTAAAAATTGCCAGTTGCCAGAAAAACCGGGGCGGCAGGATCAAACACATGCCCCGTCTCTGGAGTAAAAAAAGCGGTATCGACAGGATTGTGCAGTAATTGGTGCGGGCAGGGCGGCTCTCCGAGAAACCGCCGCGCCGACTCCTCGCAGAAAGCACTTTGATAAATGATGTAGTCCGCTGCCCGGTAATGGCCAAGAAGATGGCGTTCGTTGGCTGCTACATAACTGGCACCATACCATCCCTGATAGTACACCCCGTTCTGGTTGACTACCAGTTTTATACCGCGTTTCTTTTCGCGCAGGCAATACCAAAGTGGTATGTGGCCGCTGCAAACATAAAGTATTGCATTGCGCAGCGACTTGTTGCCCAAAAGTTCTGCAAGACTGCGCGCCTTCAAAAATGCGGCGGTTGTATGGCCTTTGCGTGGGTGGCCGAAATAGACCCCGTTCATGCTCGGTGAAATACCAAGACTCTGTTTTGCCGCATCCAACATAAAATATATTATATACTCGCGTAGACGCAGCAGTTTTTCCTTGAGAGGGGAATTCATCCGAGCACTTCCCTGAGAAAATCGCGGTACTGCCGGGCCACGACTGTAGAAGAATACCGCTCCTCTACTGTTTTCCGTGCTTCAACGCCCAGGCGATCGCGCATATCTGCGTCTGCGGCAAGACGCTCCAGTGCTTCCTGCCACTGCATCTCGTCCGCGCAGATGAAACCGCCACCGTGATGGCCGACCGCTTCGACGTATGACCGCTGGGGACTGGCGACAGCTGGTAGGCCGGCGGCCATTCCCAGCGTTATCTTGTACTCGCTGTGACCCAACTCGTAGCTGTTGTTGAGTACCTTGGGAGAAATAATGATATCACTTTGCGTAAGGAGCTTCGCATAATGTTCCAGGGTAAAATCAAAATGGCGCATTTCTAGAAATGAGGATATCCGTTGCACGCATTCTGGGTACTTATCATTGTTCGATACCAACCACAAGCGCATTTGGTCGGCGCAGCGATGCAGCACCGGCTCGATGAGAGAAAGATGAAAGGCCTTCTGTGATATCCCACTCCAGACAAGAGTTATCTTTTCGCGTTGGTCATGCCGGCGTGGATGTGGAAATATCTCCAAATTGACGTTGTCCGGGATATGCACCACCCGTGCATTGTACCTGCGGCATTCTTCAGCGATGAAACTGGAATCCGCCACCACACCGGCTGCTATCGAGGTCAACGCGATAGCATTCTCCTGTTGCCGTTGGGTTGGGCATGTCCCCGGCACCGGGAAATCGCCCCAGACCGAATAATAGTTGACGTTAGCATCAAAAACCATCCTGACCCCGCGTGCTCTCTCCACTTCACACGCTGTTCGCACTTCGTCAGTAATACACTTGAGTACCACTATCAGATCGTAGCGCACACCGGAACGGTATAGCTCATGCTCAAGTTCTGGGTCGAATGCGCGCATCTCTCTAATCAAATTTCGGTAGCGCATCACCCCCGCGTCACTAAGTCGCATGTAGTACCGGTGATACCACCGATGCGGTAGGCCTCGGTCGGTGATCCAGGCAATTCGGACTTTAACCCCATCGAACGCCATATTAAATGCGCAGTTTCTCGACCAGCGCGAGATAACCGTCCGCTGCTAAAGAAATGCTGAACCGCTCCTTTCGCGCCAGAATCTCCCCTCGTAGGGCGGCATAGCGAGTGCGATACGACCCAAGGACCTCGTCCAGGACGCCGTTCAGGGCACAGCCGAAGGGTTCCGCGAGTTCGGGGGTTCCCCCGGACGGATGGTATAGCGCCGGCAAACCTGAAGCGAGCGCTTCTATGAGCGCATTCGAGCAGGGGTCGTTCTCCGCTGCGTGTACGAAACCGTTCTGCGTGCGTAGGAATTCGGCAAGGGCCTGCCGTGGCAGCGGCGCGATGAGGTGGATCCGCCCGGGGTCATACAGCTTGTTCCAGTTGCCAACAAAGCTCATTTCCACGTCCTTCCTTTTTCCCAATAGCGAAAGCAGTGCGAAACCCTTACAGACATTGGATGACCACGACACCGCGGCAAGTTTCAGTTTTTGGCCCAATGGTACAGCTTCCAGCGTAGGACGAAAAAGTCCGGTGTCGACGCCGTTGTGCACGATGCTCCAGCGTCGAGGTATGATGCCTTGGTCAGCGAAACTGACTCTGCAATATTCACTCTGGAAAACCGTCGCGTCGCTTAGTGCATTGATCGCGAACTGAATCTCGTCTGCGTTGTCGTTGCGTCCGTACAGCCGGGTTACGCCGTCACATCGATGTATAAGCAGGACCTTGCTGGCACCACACGCGCGGCGTAGCCAGAATCCCGCAGGGAGGATATTAACCCACCATGGCGCACGGCCCAAAGCACGCACCGCTGCCGTTGTCTCAGGTGAAAGTTTCGTTTCCCCACCGCGGGTAAATGAGTTGAGAATCACCGCTGCGCAGTCGGGCGAGGGTTCGGAAACGACCTCAATGCCGCGCGCCGCAAAGCAGTTAGCAAGACTGGTCAAAAAACTGTTGCTCCCACCCCAAGGGCCGTCAGTGCCGCGGTACCAGATACACAGTTTCACGTACGCGCCTCCTTGGCGGTGCGTCGTGTGAGCGCCGAAAGCAGGGCTATATAGCCGGCAGATATCACGGCATAACCCGCTACCCTGCCCCACGCTACGCCAGGTACTCCAGATAGAAGGCCACCCAGGATCACGGTCACCAGAGGAACGGCGGTGATAAAAAGCGTTAGAGCGGTCGTTTCTCTCTTGAGCGCGTGGCCTTTCAGCAGCGCGCCCAGCAGAACGGTCGGCGCGCTAGCAGCCACCCCGACGAGGAATACATGGCCGTAATAGATGCTCTCCGCATAGCGTACGGTAAAGAGCAGCGAGTAGACTACCGGCAGCAGCAACGCTGCAATGCCGGCAGCGGCAACGAAAGCACCGGCAAGATACCAGTAGTGCCGCCGCACCCAGCGCACCGCACCCCCTATTTCCATCTGTGCAAGCCGTGGGATGAATATTTGGGTCACAAAGCCGGACGGTACTTTGAAAACGAATGAGTAGATAAGTTCACCGATAGCAAAAACTGCCAGATTCTTGAACCCGAAAAAACCACCCACAATGAGCTTGTCAAGGTGTGATGAAAGCGTCCCGGCCACGGTCAACCAGGTGTACCGCCATCCATAAGACTCAAACTCTTTTGAGTGTTCGTTGTTCAGACCACTGGCGCGCAGCAGATAGAATAAGGCCCCGATATTCCCTATAGCGGCGACCGCTGCCTGGCTAGCAAAGACTATGGCGGGGTGCGGCGCAACGCGCAGGACTGCGATCAGCGCAGTAAGCTGTAATAGGCGCAGGCCTGCGGAAAATCGGAATATGGCGCGGAAATCCTTCCTGCCGTTCCACAGTGCCATCGGCGTGTCCAGCCAGACCCCTGCGCCCGTGATCCCGGCTACGAGGAATATCCAAAACAGGATTTCCTGATTACGGAAAAGATATGCCAGCGCCATCGCAAGGAAAACAACACTGCCACATAGGCCGCCCTTCAATTCGAGTATACTGCCTCGCACGAAGTTCCGGTCAAAACCCTTTGCCACGGCGCCGGTGATGGATACCGAGATGCCGGGTAAGCCGAACGGAGCCAGTATCGAGATCATTGTCCATCCCCAGACTACCGCTCCGAAATCCTCCTTTTCAAGCGAATGGGCCATGAGGGACTGCGAGACCAGCCCGGCCACACCGAGGACGAAAATTTTGAGGATCAGGTAACCTGCGGCGGAACGGTAATAGGATGAACCGAATACCCGTTTCAGCATGATGCTCCACTTCATATTTTTTTCCGCGCGACATACAGCCGCATCCGCGCCAGATACGTATACAACGGCGAAGCGTCCAGTGCCAGCCCAACGGCGGTCCCAAGGCGCGGGAATGATGCAAACAGCTTGCCGAACACGGGCCAACGCAACTGAAGAGCGAATTCGGAACCATAGCCGTATTGCTCCTCTACAGTAAATCCCGATCTTTGCAGCAGATTCGCGAACTCATCAGGAGAAAATGCATACTGGTAAAAGGAGAATTCATCGGTCAGGGGGACCCGACTGACTTCGCGCCGCCGCCATGGGAAACCCTGCGGCACGGAAAGAATCAGCACACCTTGGTTGGCCAGCACGCGGTATGCTTCGCACAAAGCAGTGGCAGGGCCTTCAATGAAATGTTCAACAACCCCGAAAGAGAGATACGCAGCGAAGCTCCGGTCTTCCCAGGGAAGCCGGTTCACGTCCCCACAGACGATAGGAAGTTCAGGAAACAGCCTACGAACCCCTTCGATCGTATCTTTGGCATTGTCGATACCTATGCAATCATACCCACGGGCGCGGAGGGCAACAACGTACTGCGCCTTTCCGCAGCCGGTTTCAAGTATCCTGCCTACGCGAGGAAGCCGACTTCGCATAATTTGGGCCAGCCTGCCTCGGCCGATATACCCCTTTAGATAAGGTGCGTAAAACCGCGGGCTGTCGTGCGCATCCCAGTGTTGGTCCCAGAATGTGCGTGTCATATTGCGCCGGTAATATACCAGCCTCCCGTTTTCTAAATGTACCCTGCCATTCACCGTGAAAGCCTTTGCATTGTTTCCGCTCAGCGGAGTTCTCCGGAAAAACACCGCGTCAGCTGTGGGCGCATCACACGCCGGTCGGTGGCGAAACGCAGCGGATGGCGCAGCAGGTAGCGTAACGTCGCCGCGCGCCTCTGCTTTGTTTCATAGGTGCCCACCGCCTGCATCTGCTCTGAAAACTCGGCTTCATCCATCGCAGAAAAATTCATCGCAGCGGAATGATGGTGAAAAGTGCTATAGTCCGGCTGCTCCGGAAGTTTCCCTTCGCGCCGCAGCACGTCCCAGAGTTCTGTTCCAGGATAGGGCGTGAAGACACTGAAAAGAGGAGTATCCGGCGATAGCACGCGGGCCAGCGCCAGAGTCTCGTCCAGCTCGGGCCCGGTCTCTGTAGGAAAACCGGCCATAAAATAAGCCGTCACCTTGATGCCACAGCGTTTCAGTGCGCGGACAAGTTTCTCTGCCCTCGCGACATCCACTTTTTTTGCCACCATCGCGCGAATGCGCTCTGAGCCGCTTTCGATACCTACGTTGACCTGATAACATCCGGCAGCACGCATTCTGCGGGCAAGCGCCTCGTCAAGAAGATCAACCCGGGTGTCGCAACTCCAGCGTGCATCGGGAAAGGCCTGCATCCCATCGCAGAAATCGTTTACCCGCTCGGGCCTGAGTGTGAAAGTGTCGTCGTGCAGACGAAACAGCCGCACGCCGTCTCGGTACAATCCAGTGATCTCTTCAAGCACCCGTTGAACGGAACGGAAACGCACCCTGCGCGTCCAGAGCACCTTGCTAGCGCAATATCGGCACGGATAAGGACAGCCGCGGCTGCTGATGACGCCCCCGAGTTCTGCGGGAATGTGGGCCTGCCGGTCTATGAGTCCGCGGTATGAGGGCAGGGGCAGTGCATCAAGGTCTTGGATCAAAGGGCGTTTCGCGTTGTGCACCACGGCTTCCTTGCAGAGATAGGCAATACCGGTAACACTTTCCGGATTTCCCCCGGAGGCAAGGACATTAAAAAGGGCTGTAGCAGTCTCCTCCCCTTCGCCGATGACGGCGTAATCGAAACACCGCTGTGAAAGAACCTCCTCAGGGACCAGTGTGGGGTGGACCCCGCCAACCACAATCGGGACAGCGGCATCCTCTTCGCGCACGATGCCCGCCGCGACACAGGCGGAAGGGAACTCTGCAGTCATCGAGGTGATCCCCACTGCTTCCGGCCGTGTCTCTCGCAGTACCTCACGCAGGCGCTGATATGCAGGATGTTCGACGGCAGGGCCAACTGCATTCCCCGTCAGGGTAGATTCCCTGCGACGTTCTCCGCTGACGTAGAGGTCGCCGTTGAAGATGGAGACTTCATGGTCCCGCACCTCAAGCACGCCTGCGACCGCCGCAAGACCCAGCGAGACCGTGGCTGCATTGACCCCCTGCAAGGTATACCAGGGCGGGTCGACTAAAAGAATTCTCACCTGCACATCACCCAATCAAGATAGTTTTGTCTTGTGGTCAATCTTGTTGGTATTAAAGGCTCAAGGGATGTTGTTGACCATGTTAAATAATTTTTAAGCTACCAATTCCAGTTTCATTTTCTCTATGAATGATCTTACCGTCATTAATTTAGTGATTGCAGCAAAAACATTAGAAGTATTCTATCTGTATCTTGAACTTTAATGAAAAAGTTTTGGAAGAATAAGTTTGGCAACGATCAAAGCTAAAACAATGGTGAAAATAATTTCCCAGTTCTTATGGAGCCATTTCCTTATTTTGGTCATCAGATCATTCATTATTGGATCTCTTCTGTGACGAGGGGGACGTTGTAGACTAGGTTAAATAACTCCCTCAAAGGCTCGCATAGCGCATGGCGGAATACATCTGAAAGCACTTTTTGTCATGGATGTCGATTGGTTTATTGAGTTTTAGGTGTTATTAGATCTGTTGTGTTTCAATGCTTCCAGATCAGCATCCACCATCATCCGAACCAGTTCGGTAAACGAAACGGCTGGTTCCCAACCTAATTTCTCTTTCCCTTTACTATAATCTCCTTTCAACAGATGGACTTCGGCTGGCCGATAAAATATCTCGTCAATCCTCAAATAGTCCTGATAATCAAGACCCACTTGGCTGAAAGCGATCTCTGCAAATTCTTTCACAGAGTGAGTCTCTCCAGTAGCAATAACATAATCATCTGGTTGCTCCTGCTGAAGCATCAGCCACATCGCCTTAACATAATCTCCTGCAAAACCCCAATCCCTTTTAGCTTCTAAGTTTCCAAGTTTTAATTCCTTGGACAATCCTAACTTTATCTCTGCAACAGTGTTGGATATCTTCCGAGTTACAAACTCAAATCCCCTTCTTGGTGATTCGTGATTGAAAAGGATGCCAGAGCATGCAAAAAGGTTATAGGCTTCACGATAGTTTCTTGTTAGATCAAAGCCTGCAACCTTGGAGATGCCATACGGAGATCTTGGGTGAAAGGGGGTGCTTTCATTCTGCGGCGATTCCTTAACGAGCCCGAACATCTCTGAACTTCCTGCAAAATAGAATTTGCATTCCGGAGCCTTTTCTTTAATTGCTGATAAGACAAAGTGTGTCCCGTTGATATTTGTATTAATGGTGGAAAATTCATCCTCAAATGAGTAGCTAACAAAACTCTGTGCTGCGAGATGGTAACATTCGTCGGGTTTTACTTTATCTACAACCTTAAATATGCTTGCATAACTTTCCATAGAGGCAGGATGAAGAATTATTTTGTCAAGGATGTGTCTTATCCTCCAGAGCCTGTGTTCTGGGTCTTCAATAGCAACTCTCCGGACAATCCCATGGACTTCATAGCCCTTCTCTAATAGAAACTCAGCAAGGTAACTTCCATCCTGGCCGGTAATCCCGGTGATTAATACCTTCTTAGTCATTTTGGTCTCTCTCGCCTCTTTAGTTTATTTAGTTTCTCTGGTTTGTCTGGTTTGTTTAGTCTTTTTGGTCCCGGTGAGATAACAAACCCAAAAACATCTCACGGAATAAATCTATTTGGTCTGTTTGGACAATAGTTTCTTTGGGAAAGTGGGATGATTACTCACCCTCAATAAAAAAACGAACCAGAATAGGAATGATATAGAAGGCGGTAAAAAGACCCAGTACAATTGCAATCGCCACGGTCCAATACTTCCGCCAAATAGGTTTGAGTTGATGCCTAACTCTTCGCCAGAGAGGCTTTTTGCGTCCCACAGGGATTGTTTCTATGCTCTGTTTAGTCTATTTGGTCTATCTGGTTTGTTTGGTTTGTTTGGTCTCTTTGGTTTGTTTGGTTTGTTTAGTTAGGAACGTTAAGAAAGTTTAGATCGTAAATGCGTAGATGTGTTAATGGATTAACGATGTTTTTTTTTCAAAAGTCGAAAGGTAAAAAACAAAACAAGGACGATACCGACGAAATCAAGAAGGACATCGGCGATGGAGCCGTCTCGACCTGGAATAGAGGTCTGGTGAACCTCGTCAGCAACGGCAACTCCAAGGGCGATCAGGCCTGCGAATAGAAAACGGTTTGTCTGGTCTTTCTGGTTTGGATGGTTTATTGAGTAACTTCGCCAACGAGGCAAAGGAAAAAAAGAGAAAACGATAAAAACCGTGAGAATTCCATAGAGGGGGATGTGTAGCAGGCTGAAGAGGTTGAAGATTGCGATCTTTGAGATAAAAGGCGAACCGGCCAACAGAAAGATTCCGATAACATAAATAATGGAAAGGACCGTAAAAAAGGGGTTCATATCCTTAAGCCCTATGAAGGCAAGCTTCCGCCACCCCGGATTTCGGTTGATCCGGCAGAGGTTTTTCCATTGGGTTGTGCCAGGGAACTGGGCAATAGGGTTTATCTGGTCTTTCTGGTCTGTCTGGTTTATTTGGTTTAACCAAATAGACTATTTCAGGCGACTTTTTTGATTTGCTGCCTTGATATTTGGACAGGGACATCGACGCCAATCAGATTTAGCAAAATCCGAACCCGTCCATTCTCGGACATCTTTTTCTGAAAGACCCCTACCAAATCCTTGAAGGGACCTGAGTTGATGCAAACCGGGTCGCCCTCTTTCCATTCCTCTTCTAACTTTAGAAGGTTATCCTTTCCTGTTCGTTCCTTGATCGTTTCAACCACTTTTCCGGAGATAGGAATGGGGCCATCCCCGTTTCCCAGAATTTTATTCACCCCTCTTGTCCACTTAACCTTGTAGTATTGAAGGTTTATGTCGAGCTTCACAAAAAGGTAATTGGAGAAAAGAGGTCTTATCTTTTGAACCATTTTCCCATTGGAGTACTCGAAGGTTTCGAGCAGTGGAAGAAAAACTTCTATCTCCTGGTTAAACAAATTTATTTCAACACGGTGTTCATTGGCCGGCTTGGTCTGGATGACAAACCAGGATCGCGAATCAATCTGGTCTGTTTGGTCGATCTGGTCTTTCTGGTTCATCTGGTTTATCTGGTTTCTCTTGTTTGTTTGGTTTATAAACCTAAAACCTACACATCCCCTTTTTTAGTCAGGCCGATTCTGAGGACGATTCCCCACAGAAACGTGTAAAGAAAGGCGTTGGCGGGAATCTGGATGTTTCTCTCCACAAGGCTGTGAAACATCAGGGCAAGAATTCCCACCATCCCACCTGCCCCGATATATCTCTTCGGGTCCCTAAAAGAAAGGGAACGGATCCCTGAAACACCACAATAAAAAAGATAGAAGAACAGAATCCCGAGCAATCCGATACCCAGAAGTCCAACCTCCGCAATCAACTGTAGAAAGTCGTTCTCCGCATGGGTCACCAGACCCCGGATATGGAAGGAACGATACATGGGAAAGACCTGGGTAAAGGTGCCAAGGCCGGTCCCAAAGAGTGGATAGTCCTTGATGATCTGGAAGGTGTTTACCCACATCGTCCATCTATCTTCGAAACTCTCGGAGGTGGTAAAGAAACGGCTGATTACGGCATCAAGCCCGACCCATGCGGCCCAGAGCACGGCCAGGCTTAAAATCAGGATCGATGGTCTGGAGAGTCTCTTCTCTCCCTCCGGATTTCTAAAGAGGAGGCTGATCAGGCTGAAGGAGAGGAGCAGGCTTGCAATCCCCATTCGCGAAGCCGAAAAGAGAAGGCTCAGGATCATCAGGACAATGCCAAAGGCGATGAGAAGGGATTTTCCGTCGAGGGAGGAGAGTCGAAGGCGCCAGCCCATCGACCGCCCCATCTGATGGGGCTCCCTGGAGAAGAGGTATCCCATGCTTAACGGGATGACCATCAGAAGGTAGCCTGCAAAGGCGTTGCGGTTGATAAAAGTCCCTGTCACAGAAGAGATCAGATGGTCCATCTTCAGGTACAGAATATGTTTGTGCCCGCTGAAGAATTCGAACATCCCGTAGAGGGATTCAAAAACACCCACACACAGAACCACGAGGATCAGTTTTCGAACTGCCCTCTGATCAAAATATTTCCAGGACAGAAGAAAGAGGAAAAACCCGGACAGGGTCAGACATTTCAAGAACTCGACTTTCGTAAGAAAAGGAACGAAAGAAATTGAGAATTTAGAGTTAAGAGTTAAGAGTTGAGAATTAAAAGTCGAAAGAGAATTCCGTAACTCGTAGGTTTGGGGTGAAAGGACTTTTATGACCCCGGAAGGGAGAGGAATCATTTGAAATAGGACGAGGAGAAGGAAGAGGAAAATAAAAATAGTTGAGAGTTTTGAGTTATGAGTGTTGAGTTTTAATTTCGGGATTCGCCTGCCTGCACGAAGCGTTTCGGCGAAGGCAGGGAGTTCGCCTTGAACCATGTGAGGTTCAGGGCTGTCCTGCACTCTCCGTAGTGCAGGGCGGAGTAACAATTGGATGGCCCAGAGAATGATGATCAACAGGATGCCAAGTTCCATGAGGGAGAAGGCCCAGAGTTCCACAGAACCGAAGGCGATGGGGGTAAAGATTATAAGAGAGGAGATTAGAAAGAGGATCATAGCGTTCATCATAGCTCAAAGCTCATATTTTAAATTGGTAGAGGATCTGGGATGTTGGGTCTTCGGCCCTCGAGGATGGCTTTGGGATATTCGGTCACCATCTTTTCAGCCTCTTTTTTGCCTACGATCTTTGCCGCCGCTTTCACAGCGGCAGATAGGATGGGCGGCCTTCCGTTGGGCGAATGGGCGTCGGAGG
>Ga0315295_10001021_pt1 | contig 23934 bp, 20 predicted proteins | sample YL17G14_0_MG_FD_204453 | JGI IMG/M metagenome (GOLD analysis project Ga0315295, IMG submission 204453) | Sediment microbial communities from Yellowstone Lake, YNP, Wyoming, USA - YL17G14_0 | ecosystem: Environmental > Aquatic > Freshwater > Lake > Sediment | place: USA: Wyoming | collected...
CCCTCTACGTTCTCGTGTTATCCGCCTAGCCCACACCCAGCCAAGTCTTCGTCCCTACCTCCTCCCGCTGTTGAAGACGGCCATTGATCCCGATGCCGTCTACCAGAAGGCTCTGGAGGACCTCACGGACGCCGCCGCGATCAGTGACGCCGTGCAGGATGTGCTGGACGGATTCAACCTGCATTACGCATCGGTGGAAGACGAGACCAAGATCCTGTCCGAGTTCCAGGTGTTGAACAAGGCCAGGGATGGTCTGCGCTATGCCCAAGAAGCACAACGGGCTCTGAAGAATCTAGCCGCCACGTTCCCCGGGGACGCCAAGTACTCCAAGGCCCTGACCGAGACCGAGAAGGTCATCGAGACGCTGGAGAAGCAGGTCAAGGCCGCGTCCACCGTCATCCGCACCTTGTCCAAGAAGCTCGCGCCGAAGGCCCTGATGGCGATGATGAAGAAGGTCGAGGCGGGGATCAAGGGGTGGCTGCATGACCCATCGAAGCTCGAAGTGTTCTACAACTGGCAGAAGGACTACCAGGGGAAGGTGTACTTCAACGGGATCATCCGGGCCAATATCCCACCAGGCCAGGGGAGGGATCGTACCATTGATCTCGTTCTGCGCGAGTACGTGACGGGGGCCCCCGGTATCACGATGGGGGTGGGTGGTTTCGATCTGAAACCAGCCTCGGTGAACGATGCCGTGGACCTGTTCATCACCTCGGCCAAGGGGTGGGACAACATCAAGGGCGAGACCGAGAGCCGGAAGGTGCGTGAGCCCGCCGCAAAGGCCATTGCTGCGGCCCTACAGGGCGTTCGCATGGGATGGGACAGCGACAATGCCACGATCAGCTCGGACTTCCGTACGGTCGAGTGGTCCTATCGTAGTGACAGTCTTCCGAAGGAAGGTGCCTACGAAATGGGCGAGTCCAGGTACTACGAGATGGTCAGGGAGGAGATCGCCCACGCCAAGAAGGCCATAGAGTCCATGCTGGCCCCCTACAAGGACAAGATCAACAAGGTGGACTTCCAGGACGGTGAGAAGTCGTGGATCTACATCACCGTGTACCTGAAGTAGCTGGTTCACTGGGCGTAATAGCCCCATGCCCCGCAAGAAGCCTGTTCTACCACCCCCCGAGAAGAAGCACCTGTACCTGGCATACCAGGAGACCCATACGGGTGGCGAGCCCGAATCCGACGAACAATGGTCCAGCCGGTCGCCAGGATACCTCATGGTGTCTTTCACGGGTCTGGGACGGGAGAAGACCCCGCACGACGGGTTCTTCCCCTCGTCAAACGAACATGAGGTCGAGGTATCGGACGAAGTGTACGCCTCGTGTGAGGTCTATCTGGTCATCCCGCGCTATAGGGACGGGGACAGCTTCGGGACGACCCATGGGCACTGGACGGTATGGGCTGCGGTCACGTCTGAGGAAGAAGCCCTGCGGATCGCGGAAGATGCCAACAAGACCGACAACCCCTACCGGAGGGATCGGACGCCTGGCCCCTACCGTCCGTGGGAAGGGTACTTTGCCAGGCTGGAAAATGTGGAAATTCACCACTTCCGGGTCGGGAAGTCGGGGCATATCATCCGGCACTAGGGGATAGATCCTACCCCCCGGGGCGTAACGTGGGGACGATGGAACAGACCGACGGGTTGTTCGACTTTCTGGAGGGGGCGTCTGCGCTGAAGGTGGACCCGAAGCCGTGGATGACCACGGGGGAGTTCCACCTCATCCGAGCCACGAACGAGACCCTTCCCAAGATCATCGATGACTGCATCGCCAGCGGGCTGTACGCCCTAGACCTGGAGACCACTGGTCTCGACAACCGGGTCTTCGACGGCGAGACAGTGGCGAAGATCGTCGGGTGTTGCCTCAGTCCCGATGGGAAGTACGGGTACTACATCCCGCTCAGACACAGGACCAACATCGAGGCGAACGTGTCTTGGTCCCTGTTCAAGCGGGAGATGCTGAGATTGATCAACAGTCCAGCCCGTGCCATCTTTCACAACGGCAAGTTCGATCAGGAATTTCTCCAGTTCTGCGGGGGTGACCCCATCGGGGAGTGGGACGACCCCAAGAGGTGGGAGGACACTCTCATTCTTGCCGCCCTGCGGGACACGTCCATCAAGCAGCGGAACCTGAAAATCACGGCCAAGAACGAGCTCGGGATGGAGATGATCGAGCTCCAAGAGCTGTTCCCTGAAGACAAGCGCAAGGGGGGACACCTGGACTTCAGTGAGCTCGATCCTACCTGGGAGCCTGTGACGTGGTACGGGGCGTCGGATGCCATCTGCACATGGAACCTGTTCCCGAAGTTCTACGAAGCCGTGGTGAACCCCAACGACGGGGTGAAAGGCCAAGGATTCATCTACTTCATCGAGAAGCTCTGTGTGTCTGCGACCCGATGGATGGAACGAGCCCGGGTGAAGACCGATCAGAACAAGGCCCGGGAACTCATCCGTATCGGGCAGCGCGAGTGGTTCTCGGTGCTGGAGGATGTCTACGATGGGGCATCATCGGTCGTGGGGAGGGACATCAGACCGGGTTACTACCGCATCCTTCGTGGGGCCGATAAGAGTCTGGAGAAGCTCAAGTTCGACACGGAACAGGTGTCCCCGTCCTACATGGAGCGGGTGGACATCGCTCGGGCTGCATCCATCAAGACCCACATGGACCCGATGGGGGACAAGAAGGGGAAAGTCTCCACGGTCACGAAGCGAGTGGCGTCCCTGACGGTGAAGGGTGTGACCGAAGACGTGGAATTCCCGGTTGTGTACGACGTGCTGTCGGCACAACAGCTCGGGTCGCTTCTGCGGGAATGCAAGGTACCAGGCCTGAAGGTCACCGAGAAATCAGGTCAGGTGGCTACTTCACAGGATGATCTGGAAGAGGTGCTTGAAAGCGCCGGGGACAAGTTCCCTTTCGCCAAGAAGATCAAGCGATTTCGCGAGGTCTCGAAGGCATTGTCCACCTACCTCATCCCGATTATCGAGGACTGCCATTCGGACCACACCCTTCGGGCGCACTTCAACGGGCAGGCGACTGAAACAGGCCGGTTCAACGCTCCTTCGTCCAAGAACCCCTCGGTGGACGGCGGGACCAGGCTTCCTTTCCACGGGCTCCCGGCAACCTACGACCCCGACCGCCCGGAGTGCCTGGCCCGCATCCGGGAGATCATCATCGCCCGGGAGGGGAAGTTCATCGTAGCCATCGACTTCTCGGGTGTTGAGCTTCGCATCGTCACCAACCTGTCCGGTGAGCCCAAGTGGTTGAGAGAATTCTTCCATTGTTCGGGCTGCGACTTCATATTCCCGATGCCTTGCCAGGACAATCCTACTCCATCGGCCCCACCACCGTTCTGTCCCCAGTGCGGGTCAGATAAGATCGGGGACCTGCACACCCTGACGGCCCTGTCTATCTATGGGGAGGATTCCATCAAGAAGCTCGAATGGAAGCAACTTCGAGCGAACGGAAAATCCACGAATTTCGCCCTGGTATACGGAGGGGGAGGGAACGCCGTGGTGGCCGCCACGGGATGTGACAAGAACGAGGGGTGGCGCATCAAAGAACAGTACGACAAGACCTACCATGTTCTAGCTCAGTGGTGGAAGAGCCAGGTCAAGTTCGTCAAGGAGCACAAGTTCGTCGTAACCGCCTTCGGTCGGAGGTACCACCTCCCCGACATCACCCATGAACTTGGCGGGTTCCGGGCGAAGGCCGAGCGCAACGCGGTTAATGGTCCGGTACAGGGGACATCAGCGGACATCACGAAGATCTCGATGGGCCTGATCTATCGTGAGTGCAAGAAGCGCGGGTGGCTCGACAAGGCCCACATGCTGTTGACGGTCCATGACGAACTCGTGTTCGAGATCGACAAAGACATCATCGAAGAGGCCTGTGACACCTTCATGGGGATCATGTGCCGGAACGACATCCTTCTTCGTCTGGGGTGGGCTGTGCCCCTCACGTCCGACATCGAGATCGGTCACGACTGGACGGTGCCGTGGAACCTACACAAGATCCGCCACAAGGGTAAGTGCCCACCGGAGCTTGACGGTTGCATCAAGGGCATCGGGACGAAGGACAAGGACGAACCCCCGAAGGGCGGGGACGGCGGAAGTGGCGCAGGGAAGGCAGACACACCTGAGCGGGTCTACAAGCTGAAGGGCCTGACCCTGGGTGAGGTAGAGGCACTAGCCCAGATGATCCACGAGGGGTTGAAGACCCCAAAAGCCAAGCTCAGGGTGGTCGGCCCTAACGACGAGGACCTGACCTCGATGCTGTCCGCCGTATGGGGTGGTAGACTACCGATGGTGGGCGACGCATGAACGACATAGACGACCAGCGAGTGCACCAACTAGAGGAACAGGTCAAACTGCTGGCCAGTACCCTGGCCGAAACCGACCGCAAGGTGGACAACCTGGTGACCGTGTGCTCCGCCGTAGCGGATGACACCCTCCGCATGTGCTTCATCCTTGATGAGCTCAACAGAGTGGGGGTGATGCCCACGCTGCCCTGGGACCTGGCGACCGTCCTGGTGGAGCTTCACCATGCCATACAGGCCGAGAAGAATGGGGACAAGGACCTCGACGGGACTCCGATGGCGAATCGGATCGCGGAATTGAAGCGGGAGATCTTGTTCCTGCGGGGCGAGTACCAGCGGTCCATGACCGCAGCGGAGGAAGACAAGGTGCCTGATGAAGAGCAACCTCCTGGATGATTGCAACGACCAGCGGGTACCCCCCAAGGAGTTCACCGAGACCTTCTGTAAACGATGCCGGAATCACGACTGCACGAACGCCGGGTGGAGCAGATCCTCATTCGAGGAGCGGGTACGGACCCAGGTGGACCGGCTGTTGGTGAATCCCCACCAGGCCCGTCCTGAAGATACCCGTTTTGACCTTTTCCGGGCGATGCACTTCGTGGAGATCCCTGCCGATGTCGCCATGTCTCGCCTGGCTGATCCGTGGGCCGGGCCCCAGGTCCACCTGGCGATCCCCCCTACGTCGGTAGCAACCAACCAGGTGGTCGAGGAAGCCGTATCGAAGCTGGCCGAATCCCATGGGCGGAAACCACCAGAGCCCCAACCACAACCGGCACAGGAGCCTGTGCCTGCGGAACCCCCAACGGCCATCAACACCGAGTTTCCTGATGGCGGGGTGATGATAGGTGGTGGTCCGATCCCACCGTCATCGGAACTGAAAGCAGACCCATGGGCTCCGAAGCCCAAGGATAACGTCGTCCCTCGCGGGACGAAGATCAGGATGGGCGGATGATCCAGTCGATCATGGCGATTATCCACAAGGCGGCAAGCCACGGAGGTCGGGCAGTGATCCTGGTCCCCGAGGCGGCCTACAAGGATGCGTTGAACGCACTGATGTGCGTGTACGAGGACAACATGGGGAGGTCAGCCAAGCAGCCTGATGGCACCCTGGTGTCAGTCCTGACTCCCTCGGGGGACGTGTCCGAGGTGCAGGGGGGGTTCTATCTGTACCTGGCCGGATGGGGCCTGGCGACCCTGAGGGACGAGCGGGGAATGCTGGCATGGGTGAACAAGGCCATCCAGGTTTTCACCGAGATGTCCATGTAGACATCGCTTCCATGCCGATAGGTACGGTATCAGCATGGCGGACAACTGGTGGATCGACAATCAGGGACGGAACAATCTGGCAGGCATCCCGGGTGACCCGGACAATCCTGCAATACTGCCGGATGATGTGATTATCGACATCCTCATCAACATCCCGGTGGCCAAGCAGGACTTCCAGAACATGCTGCCCTACCTGACGGGGGCCGAGCAGGCGCGGTTGAACGCGCTGGTGCTACGGAACCCGTTGACCCTGCAACCCTTCCCCTTCGATGACCAGCAGGCAGCGGACACCTTCATGGGGGGCCAGAACGTCCCTGGCGTCCACGATCCGAACAACCGGAGGCGGAAGTGAAAGCACTGATCGTATTCCTGATGGCGGCTGGATGTGCGTCATCGGTCGTCCGGGATCGGGCGACTTACGTTGCAGAGGTGGCTTTCACGGACCACATGATCCGTGATGGTGCCCCGGCGGTACGGGACTTCGTGGCCACACACTGTGCTTGTACTGACAACACCTGGCGGGCGACCGGCCAGGGGGCCACGAACGAGCAGTGTGGTGTCTACGTGAACTGGTGGATGGTCTACACTGCGAGATGGCAGTGGCATCACGACATGATGCTGTTCAACGCCAGGGTGACGAACGTGAGGCCCCCAGCGGCATCGCCCATCCCTGCGGTAACGTGTGACCTCCCACGGAGCAGCCCATGAACGAGCACGCAGTCGAACTGGTGAACCAAGCCGTAAGCCGCCTGCGAAGCCTCCGCAATGAGGCCAGTGAGCCATGGGAGAAAGCCGTGATCGACGCTGGCTTGTCGGTCCTGGCTCGCGGTGGGACTGAAGCGGTGCAGCAACTGGTGTCCATGATCGAGCGGAAGGACTCAGCACAGCTCATCTCGACCGGCCTACCCCTGCGGGAGTCCAGCGACCTCCTGGTCGCACTCCAGAACGGTGAGGCTGATCGGGTGAAGCGGACCAAGGAACTGCTTGAGAAGGTGTGGGCGATGGCGAAGATCGTGGCGGAGGATTTGCTGAAGATCGCTCTCGGGAGTGCCGCATGAAGGGGGCGATCAATCGGTATCTGGCTGAGAAGAGATACGGATTCATCACCCCGGATGATGAATCCGAACAGGTGTTCTTCCACCAATCGGTGTTCGAGACCGGTGTGGAGGGGCCCCCGCCCATCACCGGGGAGCCAGTCGAGTATGCCATCGGGGAGACCACCAGAGCCACATCGGTCCATCGGATGGTGATCCCGGTCCATCACACTGGTGGGGTGAGGAGCTACGATCCCGTGAAGGGTTACGGGTTCATCCAGACGGCGGGCAGCCAGTTCTACATGCACAAGTCCGAGATCATCGGGGGGATCATCCCGGTGATCGGCTCGAAGGTGGACTTCTATACGTCGGGCAACCCGATCCCAGGAAAGTCTCCTCGGGCCTGCTACGTGTCGGTGCTCCAATGAGTGATGACAGCAACCCCTTCGGCGGGAAGAACCCGCACAGCATGTACACCCCGATGTCCGAGACCGAGCAGGAGTTCGTGTCCCGGCTGGCCGAAAAGGGGGACCTCCAGGTGAAGATCCATGGGTGGGGCATCGTCCCGAATCCCACGGTCACCATTGGAGACCTCCGGGTGGTGATCCCGATGACGTTGCGGTTCGACCGGCCCGAGGTGCCTATCCCGGTCCACCAATTCGACCTGGAACTCCTCACTGGATCAGGTGTGTCGCTGTTCCGCGAGACCCAGCCCACGGAGTATGGCGGCCAGCCCATCCTGGTGGGCTCGGGGACCGAGATCCAGATGGTATGGGACATTGCCGTCAAGGTGATGGACCCGAAGCTGGTGAAGATGTACTTGCCCAGTGCCACGGGGCTCACGTCTCGGCTGATCGACAAGGACACCGGAGACCTGACCCTCACTGGCAACATGAACCTGGGCACCAACCAGAAACGGCTTCTCCAGTTGATCCGTGTAGGCGAGGCCAGGGTCAAGGCAGGGAAGACGAACAAACCCCCCCGGTAGCCTACCTATACCTTGCCTCGGGGTATGAACAGCCTCGTAGGCCGCGTCGCTGCGCGTTTTCTGTCCGCTGTCACTCCCCTTCCTGCTGAGGACATCGAACCCCCCTCGCCTGGGGAGCAGATCAAGCACCTGTCTCTCCCGGGGCTGACGCCCTACGAGACGTGGCTTGATCTCAACAAGGTCCTCAAGAAGCCCCAGTGGCGGACGTTGACCTTCACCATGGAGACCAAGCTCCGCAAGGGGATGGGGCTGGGCCTCACATCACCGGCCTGGCAGTTCTTCCGCCTGGCGGACCATGTGCTCCACATGTCCCTTGGGGCCCCCCGCGAGGACCTGTTCCAGCAGTTCAAGATGTCCAGCACCAGGCTGGCTAGAGTAGTGCTGGACAAGTTCGGGGATGTGGTGGGTGCCGAGGTCGCCGGAGCCATTCACAACTTCGTGGCGGAGAACCGCTCCAACTTGATGCGGATCGTCAACCCCAAGATCAATGGAGTTCCATTCACTCAGATCGGAATGGGGGTCTCCCAGGTCGTGGAGAAGATTGCCAAGGCGATGGATGTCCAGGCGGGGTCCATGATCAAGCCCATGGGGTCTGGCAAATGGCCGCAGATCCGGCTGCTGACCCGGAAGGAGAACGAACTCCAGAAGCTCCAGGAGAACAACCCCGAGTTGTATCAGGAGATCAAGCAGCGGGCCGATGCCCTGACTCCCGATGAGCAACTCGAACAGAGCGGCCTGGTTCGGACGACCGTATCCATCGATGGTGTCCCCGTCCCGGCTGGAGTAGACCCGGTGACTGGGGAGCGGTTTTTCTTCCCTGTGTCACAGCCTCCTGTGGAGGCGACGGCCCCCACCTACTACGACAGGGCGGCGCTTGAAGCCCAGAACGAACTGGGGCGTCTTCGGGATGAAGACGCCAAGTACAAGCAGTTCACCGAGGTGTACCAGGAGAAGAAGCGCCTGAACCTCATCACCCCTGATGATGAGGCAGATGCAAGCAACAAGGAACAGGATGCCCAGGCTCGGGAAGACCAGAAGGACATGCTGTCCGAGATGCTGAAGACTCGCCGGTCGGTCAACGTGGTGTCCGAAGCGGACTACCGCCGGGATCGAGCGAAGTATCTGCGGTCGAAGGGCGTACTGCTGACCGAGTTTGCTCCCATGACCACCTTCAAGAAGAAGGTCGAAGACGGCAAGGTGGTCACGGACAAGGACGGGCAACCCGTGTGGCAGGCCGAACCTGTCCGCAATCCAAATGCCCTGGTCATCGATGGGGCCCGTAGGATCGACCCACTCGACTTCGTGGAGGACTGGGACAAGGAGCCCGCGCCCGAGGCCGAGGTCAAGCCGGAAGGCGAAGCCAAGCCGGAAGGCGATAAGGGCAAGAAGCCCAAGGGGAAGACCTGGAACGACGTGCTCAAGGACGTGCGGATCTTCCCGGAGATGCGGAGGGATGGAACCCCCAACGAGGTTCAGTACCGTGCCCTGACTGACAACAAGGCCGACATCGAGGGCACGCGCGTCTATCCGGTGCGCGAGGATGCCAACGGTGAGCTGGTCATCATCGAGGGTCGGTTCCAGGGGTTCCACCTGGACGACATGGTGAACGCCGCCGGACGCCTGGTCGAAGGCGCAGCCTACGACCTGAATGATGAGGGCATCCCCGTCGAGTTCGATGCCTTGGATGAGAAGGGCAACCTGGCGCTCAATGCGGTCAACAAGGAGCCCTATTGCACCCTGGACTCGCAGGGCCGGTTCCTGCTGAAGATCCCGATGGTACGGGGTGGCCGGGGTGGAGATCCCTTCCGCATGGCCCGCGAGCGGCTGGCGGCGAAGGCATCGAAGCGTCCATTCACCCCGCTCGACAGGGAAGGCAAGCCTCAGATCGATGATAAGACGGGCAAACGCAAGAGGAATCCCGGGTGGACGCGCGGGACCATCCTGGAGCTTCCGATGCGCTGGGGGGAGGGCCGCACCCTGTTCACCTTCGAGGCAAAGGACTTCGCTACGGTTCGCGCCTCCGTGGGCGGATTCTGCATGTCGGCTGCCGCTGCGGAGAAACTCCGAGAGTACAACTCCCAGTTGGCCCGTCAGGAAGCTGCCCTCAAGAAGGAGAATCTTGACCCCTTCGATCTGTACAAGCTCGGGGGATTCAACACCCAGCTCAAGATCGACCCGAAGACGGGCGAGCCCACCGATCCCCCGGTGCTGACCAAGGACCTCATGTCGAAGCAGAAGGAAGCCCTGGCGTGGGTCGAAGCGAAGGGCTACAAAGGCCTGGCGGCTCTCGACACGGGTGTGGGCAAAACCCTACTGACCATCGCCACGATCAAGAAGATGATCCGTGACGGGGCGGCCGGGGACCTGAAGTTCCTGTACGTCTGCCCGAGGCACCTCCTGAACAACTTCGTCAGCGAGATGAAGGCGTGGCTGACCAAGGAAGCCAACGAAGATATGGCTCCGAGGGTCGTCCAGATGTCCTACGAGGACTTCGCCTTCGAGGTGATGGGCGGTGAACGCAACACCATGGCACCCAAGGAGGGCAGTGGGGTCAAACGGCGCGTGAAGAATTCCGAGACCGGCTTGATGGAGTACCATGAGGATGAGACCACACGGAAGCTGGTGAACGTGCGCGAGGCCGTTCCAGAGCTGGACAAGGATGGCAAGACCATCCCCGTACTGGACGCTGGTGGCAATCCTGTACTGGATGACAAGGGCAGGCCCCGGATCAAGCTCATTCAGCGCACTGACGACAAGGGGAACCCGCTGTTCGACAGCAAGGGGGGCCCCGTCTACAAGATGCGGAACAAGAAGGAGTCCAAGGGCCGGAACTTGGCCTTTGCGAAGCAGTTCGCTGCCATCTTCTTCGATGAGGCCCACTACCTGACCCAGGCTGGTGAGAACTCCCAGGTCAGCCAGGCTGCCCAGCTCATCAACCATCCCCGGAAGATCCTCCTGACGGCTTCCCCGATGGACGACGACCCCGACGCCCTGTACACAAGCGTTGCCATCACCAACAACCAGATCGTCTCCAGTGGGTGGGATCGGGACCCTGTCACCGGGGAGGCGGTCGAGGTCAAGGGTAAGAAGATCTCGCAGGCCAGGAAGGAACTGATGGCGTTCCGTCGTAGGTTCTGCGTCCGGGTGGCCGGACGTACCCTGGGCATCAAGTCCGACAACGAGGCTGATCCGACAGCACGACAGGACTTCGACGCATGGGCGAAGGACGGGATGTACTTCGCTGACAAGCGGACCATCGGGGTCGAGGGCACCAGCGAGTACGAGCAGACGTTGAAGCTGCCAGGGAAGATGGACCCTGAGACCGTGTGCTTGAACATGCACCCGGACATCGAGGAAGCCTACCGGGCGACGGCCATGGAGGTCGCCAACATCCTGAAGGCCCTGGTGAAGGTCTTCAAGATGACCCCCGAGGAGTTGCGCCAGACCGGCAGGGGACGGAGCAAGGCGCTGACCGAGGCGGAGAAGGCACTGACGACCAACTATGAATCCAAGCTCAAGAAACACATCAAGCTCCTGGAGCAGCTCGTCAACTACCCCGAGGAAGTACGGAACCCGGACGGGACGTACCGCTTCGAGAAGATCCTCTCGGATGACCCCAGGGACATCCTGAGCCCGAAGATCAAGAAGGCCCTGGAGGTCGTCCGCGACCACATCGGCAAGAAGCGGGTGGTGCTGTTCACGGACGACCCCAAGATGGCCAAGAAGACCGGCATGGCCCTTGTGAACAACCTGTCCGGCTGCCGTGTGGCGGTGGCCCTGAAGGATCGCATCACGGTCTTCGAGGCCCGGCCTGCATTGCCCGCAGGGGAACAGCCGACCGTCAAGACAGGGGCCGAAGATGCCCCTGTGAAACCCACGGCGAAGGTCCACCGGCCCGAGGTCTACACCAGTAGGGAGTCCTACAAGACCAAGGACGGCGCGGATGTTACGCCGGACAAGTGGGCGTCACACGTACTGGAGGAGATCGTCTCCAAGGACCCGACGATCCAGGCCCTGGTGCTGACCAAGGATTATGCCCTCGGGCAGAACCTCCAGTCGTTCGGCACAGTGGTGCATCTCGACCGGGACACCTTCTCCAACGAGATGATGAAGCAGCGGCTCGCCCGCGTGTGGCGTACCAATCAGAAATCCCAGGTGGACGAGTACATGCTCGACGTGACCTACTCGGCTCCTGGCAAGGACGACTACACCCTGGATCAGGTGCGAAGCATCATCCAGTCCTCACAGGAGAACCTGTTCGAGGACATCGTCATGGACTCGCGCATGGCGGTCATCGGTGAGGACTGGAAGACGATGAAGGAGACCCAGGCCAGCATGGTGGAGGTGAACCGGCAGATGCTCGAACTGATGTTCGCCCCCTACCCCGAAGCCCTGGGGGACTACAAGCTCCAGCAGGCGAACCTGGCGCAGAAGATGAAGGGCACCGTGGACAAGGGGAAGCTGCCTCCAGCGGCCCCGCTCCCCACCAGGTTCGCTCAGTAGGCCCCAGCACAACCACAGGGATGTAAGGTACGAACATGGCTGACATCAACCTTGACGAGTTCATGGGTGAGGTTCCCGACGAGGAGAACCCCGAGGACGCCGATGCCACCAGTGACGACGCCGGGGAAGCCCCCGTCACGATGGATGACTGGCGGAAGTACGTGTCGGGCATCAAGGACGACGAGGAGTTGTACCAGACCGCCCTGGCTGTCGGGCGCATGAAGTTCAACGACAAGCTCATGGCTGAGGGCTACAGCTCCGAGGACATCGCATCCATCCGTGCGATGATCGCCCAGAAGATGGCTGAAGTTGAGCTCGCCCCGCCTGGTCGGACCTCAGGCAACATGATCGACTACCGTCGCCTGGCCCATTTCGACTTCTAGTCTATCATCTCCGGTGGGTAGTCATGCCCGCCAACCTGTTCATCCGCTGCATCCACACTGGGGTCTACACGGACGGTCGCCCCAATGTGGCATCGGTTTTCCTGACCGACATTGACACTGGGGCTGAGTTCCAGTGGCGGAAGACCACCCAGTATGTTCCCCCCAGGGGATTCATCGACATCCCTATCTCGGACAAGAACCTGCACTCGTTCTACCACGGGGGCATCGCCGGGTTCGTAGCCAAGAACATCCTTCGGGCCTACATCTTCTTCCAGCCCGAGATCTGCAACAACTTCACCCGCCCCCCGGCTATCATCTATCCAATGGGCAGTTTCATCTGGAATACAGATGACAATGCCTACAATTACTCGGACGGTCAGTTCTGGTACGATGGCATGGGGAACCTGACCTGATCCCTAACCGTTCTATCCTCCCCTTGTCCGTGTGAACAGGTCTGCCTGCATCATTGCTGCGGGTGTGTGGGGCGGTAAGCGGTCCCTGCTGAAGAACCGCGACCGCAAGTACACCCCGAAAGTCGTGATCGTTCACGAGATCCTCGACGGCACCGAGGTCGCTTATATGTGCGACAAGGTGACGAACTGGTGCGAGGGGCTGAACGAGTACGGCATCGGAATCGTCAACGCTGCTCTGGCTGTGGGGCTGGACGAGGCAGAGGGTACGGACGAACGCCACGAGACCCACAACAAGTCCGACGATGGCGCGCGGGTGCTGAAGGCTCTGGCCTGCAAGACTCTGGACGATGCCATCAAAGCCGTCTGCGAGTACAAGGACGGTCTGGAGGGGCACACCTTCGTATCCAACCCGAAAAGAGCCGTGTCGATTGAGCTCGTCGGGAAGGATTGTGTGGTCAAGGACCTGGACCCTGACGACATCCATGTTCGGACCAACCACGGACGAGACACCGGGGGCACAGGGTACACGGACGGTGAAGGCTACCTGGCATCCGCTGCCCGGAAGGAAAAGGCCATCCAGATCCTTCGGCAGAGCAAGAAGCCCACGGACCTTGGACCGGACCTGATGGCGAATAGGTCCGAGGAGGAACCTCATACGCTCAACGACCCTGTGCGGGACGCCAAGAAGATGAAGACCACTTCCCAGATGGTGGTGAACATCACCGATCGGGAGCTGGACTTCTTCGTGATCCCCGACAAGATGGAATACAAGGGCGTAGAGAACAAGCTGCCCAAGGGCTACAAAGCCAAGGTCAAGATCCGGGTGTTCGGCTACCAGGACGACGGCGCGAAACTGTCGGAGCTGGACCAGGCTACAGGGAAACCGAAGGGCCGGGCCAGGAAAGTGTCAGCGGACCCTCGTTCTCTACTTTTCAAGCCCGATATCACCGCAGACGAATTCCAGGTGCTGTTGCGGTGGTTGCGGGACATGGGCCAGGCCCGGGACCACATCGGGATCGACTACGACCGCTTTGCGGACTGGCTGAACACGTCATTCGGGTACGAGACCCCCCGGAGCACGTTCACTCCGCAGCAATACCGCACCTACTACGACTGGTTTCTGCGGAGCCTGGCACCCCCGGCGGTGGTTGCGGCCAGGGCCAATGCAGCGTCAACCGACGTGTGTTCGCCCATCCAGGGGCACGTTGTCTACTCGGGCCTGGTGGGTGACGGACAGATTGAACTCAAGGATGGTTCGGCAAACATCCTTGAAGCTCTCCGGCACCGGGAGCCAGACCTGGCGAGCCACGAGTTCGTCAAGTTCAATCTGGATGTCCACGACTACCATCACATCCATTCCCCGGTGGACGGCAAAGTCAGCGACATCCACTACTTCGATGAAGGCACCGACCCGTTCGGCCACAACAACGCCATGGTCATCGAGATCGATACGGCGTTCGGCCGGGTGTTCGTGTGTTGCATCGGGGAACTCACCGTGCAGTCCATCCACCACGAGGTTCATCCCGGGGACACCGTGCGGAAGGTGGACAGGCTGGGATGGTTCTGGTGGGGATCGATGATGCTTGTGGTCTTCCCATCTGGGCTTCGTATCGAGGCCATGCCCGACCAGTCGGTTTTCGTCGGAGATTACATCGCCATGCTGGAACAACGGCGCGTACAGGCCGGGTCACACGAGAAGTCCATCGCCCTGATGAAGTTTCTCTCCCGTGTAGCGATTGGGAACGGGGCAGCCCACCACATTTACATCACGGGGGGTGCGGTGCGGGACTTCCTTCTGGGCATCCCCCCGAAAGATATTGACGTGGTAGTGGACTCGGTATCTCTCGGTAGAGGGCGGGACTCCGAGTGGTTTGCGAAGAAGGTCATCGAGGCCATCCCGGTCCCGGCAAATCTGACGACCAACCAGTACGGTGTCGCCATTGTCACGGTGAAGGGGGAGTGGCTCCTCGACGGAATCAACATGCAGGGCGATGTCATTGAGATCGCCAACGCCCGCAAGGAGTCTTACGAAGGTGTGGGCGGCAAGGGCAAGGGTTACAAGCCGACCGATGTGGTGCCAGCGACCATCGAAGAGGACATGTTCCGGCGGGAGTTCACCTTCAATGCCCTTCTGTGGCGACTACTGGACCTGACGGAAGGACCGGAGAAGGCTGAAGTCATCGACATCACTGGGCTTGGGAGGCAGCACCTACAGGAGAAGCTGATATCCACCCCGATGAACCCCGACAAGACCTTCGGGGACGACCCCACCCGGCAGCTCAGGATCATCAAGTTCCTCCTGCGCTACGACCTGAAGATCGCACCGGAGGTGGTCGCATCGGTCAAGCGCAACGCCCACAAGCTGAAGACCATGCCGTGGGAGGCCGTGGGGAACATCCTGGTGGACAACATCCTGGCGTCTCCAAAGGCATCCCAGGGACTGAAGGTGATGAAGTCCCTGGGCATCCTTGATGTCCTTGTCGAGATGATCCAGGAGAACAAGTCGTTCGAGGCGTTCCTGACCAGGCAACTGGCATCAGGGAACCACTCGGTAGGGCTCCTGCTGGAGCTGGCCGACCTTGGCATCGCAGGGAGGGTGATCACCTTCCTGTCCCCGGAACAGCGTGGCCGCTTCCGTGATGTCACCACAGGGATGTCTGACCCTGAAGCCAAGAGGTACCTTGAAGCCCTGCGGAAGCCCCCTGTGGACAGTCTAGCACTGATCCAGGAGTTCAATCTCCAGGGCAGCGAGCGTGGTGTGATGACCCCCATGGCCCGGGACCTGATCCTTGAAGACCCGGACCTTGCGACCAACAGCGTGAAGCTCAACGACCTCTTGCGGGAGCGGCTTCGCCCGATGGCCAGGACGGCTGACCTGACTCCCCCACGGGGTGTCAATCGGATCGTGGACCTGATCTGGGATGACCTTTGCGTCAAAGAAGGTCTCAGTTGTTCGGAAAAGGAAGACTCGCCTGCCATGTCCTGTGGAGTCCCCATGAACACATCTGCAAGCCGTATCGCTACCTTGTACCTTCAGGCCATGGAACCCATGGAGGTGATTCTTCGTGATGTGGATACCCTCGAAGCCCTGGTAGCAGACATCCAGGTGGTGCTCGATACTTTCGAGAACACCGTCCCGATGCCACACGTCGGGCGCATTGCAGCCATCACCCTGATGTCCCAACGGGAGTGTTTCAACAAGTGCGAGCACGCCCTGAGACATTGCGAGCGGGTCATCAACATGGCCCGGGGGTACCTTTTGTATGTGCATCCCTCCGGGGAGGACCAGGCAGCACTTGTACTCAGGGATGCACAGACCATGTACGAGAAGTTCGAGTCCTTCCGGGCTCGGTCGCGGGAAATGCTCTCGGTTATGTCCCAAAAGATCATGCCGACCGAGCTCAAGGACACCGTGACTGCGGTGTTGAACGGGGTGCGGGAAGCCCTGAAGTACCCCAACAGTGCCACCGTGACGGTGGCCCCCCGCTTCGCCCCCTGTAAAGTGCGTGGTCGGCCGGTGGACGGCCTGGTGTTCTACGCCTATGTGACCGTGTACCCGTTGCCGAAGGATGAACACCCGTACTACCAACAGTTCGTGTTCACCCAGGCGACGATGGGGGACGACCTGAACCTGTACCTGGTCGCAGAGGATCGTGAGACAGGGGAGCCCACGAAGCCCATGGTGGTTGGGGCGGACACTGGGGCGGTGGTGAAGAAGGTCCTGGGAATGCTGAAGGGCTGGACGAACCTGAAAGACTAGAGCCCCCGGCGGTTCTGCCGCCAGCAGACTAGACAAGCTGGAGCGTATCCCTCCACACCGACCCGCACGGCCCCAGCCTTGGCTGCGGTGTTCGATGTGCGAGTGGCCTTGCGCCCGCACTCGCAGATCGCCTTGAGCTTCTTGGGCTTGCTAGCGATGCACAGGAGATGGCCCATCGGTCCGAAGGGGGCACCCTCGGAGGTGAGGTCAAGACCGGCGGCTACGATGTGCAGCTCAGGGTGTTCTCCCTGGATGCGGTCGAGCCATAGGGGGAGGTCCATGTCGAAGAAGTGGGCCTCATCGACCACGAGGAGGTCCAGACTCTTTGGCAGTCCATCGTAGATGCCCCGGGATGTTTCCACCCATCGGGGGGTGACCCCCAGGGACTCGATCAACTTCCCGGTGTGCGTCTTCCCACCGTGTCCATTGTTCCTCTTGTCCAGAGCAGGGATCACCACGTCCACGATCTTCCGTGCCCGCTTCGCTCTCTCCACGTAGCGGTACAAAGTGGTGCTCTTCCCCGCGAACATCGGGCCTACCACACATTTCAGGGACATTTGACGATATCCTCCCACTTGATCCCTTGTTTACGGTTCTTGGCGACAGCAAGACGGAACCCCACACCGTTAGCCTGGCACCAGTCTTTGACTGCTTTGAACTTCTCCCCGGCCATATATGGGGTCACTAGATGAGCCCCCTTCCCCTCGATCACATCACGGTGGCCATCTGCGTACGTCACCAAGAAGTCAGGGAGGGCGTGCTTCTTCGCCCCACTCGGGCCGATGTAGTGGACGACTATCGGGGACTGCCATGTGGTAACTGACTGGTCGGCATCCAACATTTGCATCAGATGCAGCTCAATCAGTTTGGATCGATAGGGGATAGGCTTGTCCCCGGCTTTATTTGAGGTGTGGTAGCCTTTTACGTTGAAATCCTCGCCCTGGAGGTGCCGTAGGACATTGTTTTTCGACGTGGCCTCCTGGCGTTTGCGGTATCCTGGGAGATCCTGATTGCGGTTGGTTTCAGAGATGCGTTCCCCGTACCCATCTGGTTTAGGCACCCCTTTTCGGCTCGCAGACATTTTTGCCCGGGTGCTATCCGTGGCTCGTCTCCCCAGATTAGCCTGACGGATCTTCTCCCTCGTAGTCTCGGACATGGGGTGCCCCTTCGGGGCCCTACGGGGATAGGACTTCCCTTTGTGGGAGGCCGACAGTTTATTTCTGACCTCGGGGGATAGCTTCTTCCCGATCCTGGCTTGCCGGAGTTTTTCCTTCGTGGCCTCGGACATGGGGGGCCTGGACTTGTACCTGCGGGTAGGTGCTGGGGAGTCTGATTCGGGGGTCACGTTTTCTGGACCTATAACCAAGCCACCGCTTTCATCGGACCACAGACGACCTTCAGCATGGGTGCCCCTTCCGGTAGCGATGCTACCGCCCTTTGGGGTGTACAGGCTGTCTATCGGTGTTCCCTTGTGTGGTCCCGAAGCTCAATCCTCTGGATGACAAGAGAGCTGCTGAAAACAAGGGTGAACACGATCCTTGTGAGCACAAGTACCTGCGCTCCGAGGATGGTCAGTTCATCTGCCATGTGTGTGGGGAACAGGTACCTTGGTTGTTGAAGGTCGAGCAGGGTCCCGGGAAAGACAACCAGTGACCATGCACCGGAACCCGATGATGGCTCCCCGGTTGGCGCGGTCCAGACGGATGTAGCCTGGGAACTCGGGATCCCACTTATCCCATGGATCCCAGTAGGATATGCCCCGCAGACGGAACCTGGTCCTTTTCTCCGGCTGTTGTCTCACGGGCCCTTGCGGACGATGTCCTCGGCCTCGGCCAGTTTTGATTGCGGCACCGACCACAGTTTCGTGTTGGGGTCCCATCGGGCTCCAATCGCCTTCAAGGCGTCTTTAACCGGGAAGGTCCTCCCCCGGACGGGTACCCAGACCTCGCGGGTGTGGTTGAATTTCCTCATCTCGTCCGGGGACACGTACAGCACCTTCCCGTACATGGTCAGGGATGGGTTGTACGATGTCATCCGGTTGGCGATGAACCTGGACGCTCGTTCGTTCTCCATATCCCCAGGCAGGGGGGGCTTGATGAACCACCACGTAGCCCCGTCGTCCGTAGTTATCCGGGCGATGTTCTCCGCACCGAAGATCACACGGATGGCGTTCTCGTCCTGGGGGCCAGGACAATCCGATGTCTCGCCATCGGGGGGAATCACCATCGCCATGCCCCATGTTACGCCCGGCGTAGGGTGGTTCGTGAGGTTGTCTGTTCCGCGTGGCTGGCTATTCCCGCCCATGGAGTGAGGCCCCAACATGTCATTCGGCTGGACATCATTCTTCCGCCAGGGCGCGTGGATCGAGTTCCGGCGTTTCATCCTCAACCAGCGTCGGGACGTGATCGCCAGGGTCACGGCCATCAACGTCGAGCTGTCCAGAATTGGCAGCATCCAGATCCTCTACGAGCGCAGCGCCACGGACAGGAACCAGATGACCGAGCGCCGCATCGGGATGAACGTCACTCCGAACACCTCGATGGAGCATCTCCTACGGGCCTACATCGCTCATGGTGGGAACCCGTTCGACATCTCGATGTTCCTGATCCCGGACTCCTTCGACGTGATCGAGGAAACAGAGGCCGCCACGACGCAGGACCCATCGGCGGCCGGGACGGTCCCATCTGCGGCTGTCCAGGATAACCAACCCTACGGAGGCATCACGGCCTCGGGGACCACCGACCCGCTCACGCCAGGCCTGTACATGGGCGGGTGGTTGCCCCTGTGGCGGTACCCCCCCAGGCGTTTCGGCAACACGGTGAGCAACACGGCCTCGGGTGCGGACATGACCCGGACGATCCATGCAGCTCGGGGGTGGGTGACCCAGGAGATCAGGACCCTGCGGAACGACATCGAGGCCAGGATCATCAAGCTCATGGACCTCCGCGAGCAACTGATGCGGGAGCGGGACGAGATTCTCCCCACCGCTGTCGGTGGGTCCGTCCCTGGACTGAGCTGGTCCAACGATGGGGAGTTCGCTACTTCCCACAACGTCGCCATGATTGTCGATAACATCGATGCCGTGTACTACCCGGTGCGCCTACCTGACGGGTCCAGGGACTTCAACCATCCAAGAGAATCACGACCGAACCCAGAGCAACCCATGCTCCTGGATGATGCCCCGAACGGCGAAGAAGATTTTTCCGCCATCGGTTAGACCACATTAGGGTGTCTCGGTAGGGTGCCCCATGCCCTACGGAGAAATCTACTGCCTGACGTGTTTCGTCACTGGCAAGAAGTACATCGGCCAGACCACACAGGCATCTGATAAACGCTGGAAACAGCACCGAAACGAGCGGAACCGGAAGGCTACCCACATCAACCGTGCCCTCGTGTTGCACGGGGTCGAGACCTTCACCCTGACAGTCTTGGACATGGCCGATGATCAGACCGAACTGGACCTGAAAGAGGTCTATTGGATTCGTCTGGAAGGCACCCTGTCTCCCAACGGGTACAACCTCAACGAGGGCGGGCTGGGTGGCGGGAAACGCTCCCCTGAGACCCGCGCCAAGATGAGTGATTCCCAGCGGAAGAGAACACACCCTCCCGAGGTGCGGGCGAAAATCTCAGCAGGTAGCGACCACCACTCCCCATCACCCGAGAACCGCGCCAAGCTCACCGAGTACGCCCGGAACAAGAGCCAGGAACATCGTGATGCGATCCGCAAAATGAACCGAGAGCGGGTGTTCACCCCTGAGATGCTGGCGAGGATGGGGGCGTCCCAGACGGCTCGCTGGGAACGGTGGCGTGCGGCCCGCGCTGATGCCCCGAAGGCCCAGCCGTAGGGTGGCGAGCGGTTTCCGCGCTATCACCCGCACACGATGATCACCCATGTCCAGGGACGTACAGCTCGCATACATCTGTCCTCATCTCATTGGTGAGGAACGGATTCTTCTTGGGGCCGACCGGAGGACGCTGTACACGTCCAAGCCGATATCGGGACAGTCGCTCATCAAGGTCGTCTGCAACAACCTGTATCTGGTGTCCCCTTTTACTGGCCTGGTGAATCGGGCAACGGTGACTTCGTACCGGCGCGAGCCTTTCAAGGTCACCCTGGCAAGCCGTGCCCTGGCGATCCGATCCCAGGTAGGCACCGTCGCCACTACCCTGCCGACGGGATATCTGTCGGCGGCCCAGGTCGTAGCCTTCCTGACCTCGGTTGCCGGGGCCTACGTGACGACGACGACATCCACCACGGGGTACATCACCATCACTGATGCCGGGAACCCTGGTCTTGCATCGCGGGTGCAGCTTTCTGGTAGCTCCCTTGAGGCGCTAGGTTTCGAGCTTCAGTCGGGGGACAAGGGCAAAGTGGTGGTGCCCCCGTGGAGGCTCTACTCACGGAACGCCGTGAACCCGCAGGATGCGGTGGACAGCCTCGGGCACTACATCGGTTTCGACTCCCCTGTTTCCCAGGGAATGTACTTCTCGGTGACATACCCGGTCGCCCCGAACCTCTGCCTGCGATGCCTGACTACCGAGGTTGAGAACGACTACAGGTTCGATGCCCAGGGGAACCCCCTGATGGTGCAGGACGAAAACCTCCTGTACCAGTCGTGCCTGAAAGTGTTGCTGACCGAGCTGCGGTCCAACGTCTACTACCCCTGGTACGGATCAACCCTGAACTCGATGATCGGGTCGAAGGTTGTTGGGGGGACGGTATCTGGTCTTCGGCAGTCAGTGTCGAATGCCCTGACGATGTTCCAGAACCTCCAGACAGCACAGGCCAAGTACCAGCGGATCACTGCCAAGGAGAGGTTGTTCTCGGTGGATTACATCGATGTGGCGCCTTCCCCGGATGACCCAACGGTGTTCCTCATCGAGGTGGGGGTGCGGAACTACTCGAACGAGGCCGTGAGCATTACCATTGTCTACACGGCCCCGGGTACGTTCGCGTTGCCTGGAACAAACCAACTGTCCATGGGGAACTACTGATGGCAACCACGGTCCAGATCCTCGGTCCAGATGGGGTGTTGCGTGAGACGCTAGCCTTCTCGACCACGCAGACATCCCGGTTCTTCACGGGCGTCCTACCAGATGACACCGTGGACGTGGAAGTGTCGGTCTTCGGACAGACATTCACGAGCGATGCCACGCTGGTGGCGTTTGCGGACACGGGCTTCGTGGTGCCTAATCCTGCGTCGTACCCCGCAGGACTGGAATTGTTCTCTGGATCGAACGTCATCCAGGTCAGAGCAGTCAGTCTGTCCGGGAACCGCAGCAACGCAGCGACGGCCACGGTGATTCTGTTGCCGCCCGCACAGGCGGACGTATTCTCGCCTCCCACGGCGATCACCATCGAGCGGCTGGACGGTGCGGTGGAGGTCTCCGCTCAGGGGCTTACCGACACCCGGGTGAGGGGCTACAACTTCTACGCGGCGACGACGGCTGGTGGCGGAACGGCAGGCTACCGCCTCATCAACGTCAACCGGGTCATTACGGGGGAACAGATCCAGGAGGTCACTGATATCTACACGCTCGTTTCGGACAACGAGAAGAATACCACCGTAGATCCCGTGTACCTCCGGGCGATGATCACCCAGGAAGACAGTGCGGAAACGGTGCTGTCCACGGACGTGGACAGCAGGGTGGAGATTCCCGATACCGTCACGGACATTCGCACGACGATGACGGTGTCATCGGTCAAGACCATCACCTACTACAAGTTCCGCCATTTGCGAACTGCGAATGCCAACTCAACCCCTGCGACGATCTTCAGCGGGACCTTTGCATCCACGCCGGATACCGAGCTTCTCTACTACGTGGTGACGGCGATCTATTACGACACCACGCTCCAGACCGAGTACGAGTCGTACTTCTCTGTAGAAGTTGCTGGGACACCAGCACAGGTCCGGCAACAGGTCAACGGGATCACCACCGTCACCCGGCAGCAGATCCTCGAACAGGCCATTGCCAGCATCTACCGGCAGAACCCTGACATCGCCGTACAACCTGGTGCGGTCACGCGGGATGTGTTTCTTGATCCGTTCACCACCGAGGCGGAACGGCTCAGGATGCTCCTCGACTTCGTGTACCGGGCCAGTTCCTTCGACACTCTGCTCCTTGTGGACGATCCCACGGGATCGGGCATCTCGCAGGACCCGGCAACGTCGGCGTACAAGACTGCCCTGGCGGCGGCGCTGTTCTACTCGAATGTCAACGATGTCCAGAAGGTCATCGACGCAGCCTTTGACAAAATATCGGCCAACTTCAACAAGTTCCGCCGGGCAGGTACGGGGGCCGTGGGCGAGGCTCGGTTCTACACCACGGTGGCCCCTACGCAGACGGTCTCGTTCCCCCTGGGCACGGTGATCTCGGGTGCGGGCATCCAGTACAAGTCCACCCGCTCGGCCAGCATGTTGTTCAACCAGTTGGCCAGCTACTACAACCCGTCCGCTCACGAGTGGTCGGTCACGGTGCCGATCCGGGCCCTGACAACCGGAACCGTCACCAACGTCGGGCCGAGACAGCTCACGTCGTCCAACGTCTACGGCATGGCCGTCACGAACGATGCTGCCACCTTTGGTGGGGCCGACGAGGAGTCCAATGCTGAACTCGCTGCCAGGGCCCGGATGGCCCTGGCCTCCGTGGACACCGGCACGGACCAAGGCTATGCCCAGGTCGCGGCAGGCGTCCCAGGCACCATCCAGTGCATGGTGGTCCGGGCAGGTAACCCCCTGATGCAGCGGGACTACGACACGACCCTGGCCCGGCACATGGGCGGCAAGGTGGACGTGTGGGAACGTGGCCTTCGCAGTGCCACCATCACGGACACCTTCGCCTTCACCTACCAGCGGCTGGACAACGTGCAGTTCGTGGTGATCGGGAACCCCTTGAACTACGTGTTCCGGGCGGTCAACAACGAGATCACCCAGGTCAATCCAATCGCGGCCATGCTGGACTACCCGACATTGGGCCTCGGTCTCAGGAACGTCACCACGGGTGATTACTTCGACCTCACCAACGTGGTCATCCTGAACTACAACACCATTCAGCTCGACTACACCACGATCCCCCAGCCCATCGTGACATTGACGGACATCGTACTGGGCGACATCAGGTTCCGACTGGGGAACGAGCACGTATTCACCCGTCAGCCGGTCAACAACGTCATGTCGGTCGTGGGCGAGGTGACCCAGACTCTCGACCTGTCCCTGTTCGATCTTGTCCATCCGAACAGCCCCCTGGGCCTCGGGTGTAGCACACG
>Ga0315295_10001024_pt1 | contig 23913 bp, 31 predicted proteins | sample YL17G14_0_MG_FD_204453 | JGI IMG/M metagenome (GOLD analysis project Ga0315295, IMG submission 204453) | Sediment microbial communities from Yellowstone Lake, YNP, Wyoming, USA - YL17G14_0 | ecosystem: Environmental > Aquatic > Freshwater > Lake > Sediment | place: USA: Wyoming | collected...
CAACAATCTCCCTTTGGAACCCATGGAACCTCTTCTACACTACGGGTCTTAATCCAATTGTCTATCCGTTTTTGCCCCCCTCTTTTCCCTCGAATGTTAAGAACGTAATCACAAGGGCTATTAGGGAACCATGGAGCATCTTTCATCTCACCAGTAACGAAATAAGTATAATTGTATTTGAGCCAGTTGTTGAAGTTCTCATTGATCGTATCTATTCCACAACAACATCGGCTATCACTCAATTCATGCCAATCATTATCTCCTACCCCCACAGGAACAGGTGAGGCTGATTTAATTAATCTTATGTTACTTAGTTTTTCCAAATGGTCTAACTCCAAGTTCCGCATGTTTTGATCCATACGGTAGTAATGACTCAAAGCTGTTTTGAAATACCGGAAGGTCTTGGGGTCATCAACCGACAATTTCAAATGCTCCACCGTAATGTAATTAACATCCTTGCCAATTGCCTGAACCAATTCTAATGCTTCTTTTAAATCTATTAGGGGTTGTAAACGCAAGCTCACCCAGAACCCCCTTTTCTTTAAATCCCGAATGACATTCATACGTTGTTTTGGAGATGGGGTTTTACTTTCGTATAGTCGGATAAAGGGCTCATTTGGACTAATGAGACTTATTTGGAAGGCATGAATTTTTGGGTCAAATAATTCCCAGTAGTCTTCAGGAAAGGAAGCACACTTGGTAGAAATCAAAACAGGATAGTTGTATTTCTTTGTGAGTTTTAAAAATCGGTAAGTCAAACGATGTTTCCATTCTCTGAGTTGAAACGGATCAGACATCCCGCCCAGATGTAACGGGACACGATGGCGGATGAGTTCATAGTCTAAGTTGTTTGGGCCTTTGTCTGATTCCAAAGCACTCAAGAATGTTTTCTCTACTATCTTAAAATCTGCAATATCTACAGATTGTTTGAAATTTCCTTTTCTGGAATTAGCAAAACAATAGATACACCCAAAGTCACAGCCCTTATACATATCTGCTCTGAAGGCATTTCCACAAAACCGAAATTGTTGGGTTAAGGCTATGGGATATCTATACATTCAACTCCTCATCAAAAAACCCACCCAACGGTGGTGGATTAATGATATATTTATTTCCCTTCAAAAACCATTCCATCCCCTTCTTTACAATTACATCTTCAAAAACATACTCATATTCTCTAACTCCATCAGTCAACCGATACACAAGACCCAAAGCCCTTAGTTGCCCAATGGAATGGCAAACCGAAGTTCGATCAAATGGAATGTTTAGAAGTTTCTCTTTTCGGATGTCCTCTATCAAATCCGTTACCATAAAATGTCTTGTCTTATTACAATCAAATCTCTTTCGACAAGCCTTCCAAACAGCAAAATGAATTGGGGCAGTCAAATTATAGCCCTTTCGAGCAATCATTATATCATCTGATCCAAATCCAAAACAGGATTGCCGGTCATATTGGTTAAGAACCCACTCAGAATATTCGCCAGCCAGTTCACAAATTTCTAATGGGACATTTAACGACCATCTTTCCATTTCATCCCCCTCTTTTTCTCTTTTTCTATTCCTATATACAGGATATACAGGAAAACATGTCTACGGCACGGAAAACTGGGTAAAACAACTATGTTTAAGACCTATTCTACCCCAAATTAATGATGCTCTTTAATAATTCACCTTTGGTCGGTAAATAATCTCTATACCTAATAAATTTCCAACCTTCTTTCTCCAAATTTTGTTGCCTTTTGTTATCTTTCTTTTCATCCTGATGCCAATAAGAACCATCATACTCAATAGCTATCTTTTGGCATGGAATGGCTATGTCTATGGAGTAGTTTTTGCAGGGATAATTTAATTTGACTCCAAGTAAAATGCTTTTGGTTAGATTATAAAGTTGGAGTTGTGGTTTGGAAGGAGATTTATTAAAAGAGAGAGCATGAGATGCCCCACCACTTTTCATTCTTTGAATTTGATTGGGGCACTTCATAGGATTGTTATTCCCATGCATATGGGGATAGACTTTTCCAAGATTTTTTCCTAAATTATTAATTGATATTTTCAATCTAACTTCAAGACGTTTAGAAGAATTATTTTCTCCCGTCATACCGGCTCTAAATTTTGGATTTTTCCATTGCCTAATAGTTGCAGCCCGAATTTTGGCTTGAACCTCTGGGCGTTTAGACGGGCTATGGCTTTTCATCCACAGACTATGTAGTGGGTGTTTCATCTATTGGGTCCTTATTAATCCTTCTAATAATTCTTCTCTGAAATCTTCTTCTTTTTTAAACGCCCAAATCTTTCTTCCACATTTATCTACTCCATATGGAACAATTCCCTGAGCCCAATCTACAGAATAAGCAAGATTTCCAGATAAATTCCAAGAATCGAAAACAATTTTCCTAATTCCCTCCCCCAACCATCCTCCATTCTCTTCTACATGTTCTTCAAACATCTCCCAAGTTGTGGGGTTTCCATTTTGTTTACAAATGAATCTAATGGCCATTATATTATTTCCATAACTAAAATTTTCAAATATATCCTCACATTCACAACAAACGTTTTGAGAATTTGAAGAAGAGCAACCAAAATCGAAAGTAGAACAAGACAATCCATTCTCCCTAAGATATTCTATAAACTTACTTAACAAAAGACTTCCCAACCATTGGGAGTCAGACATTAGGAGAAACATCCGTTCAAAGTCCACCCCTTCCATTTCCATTTGCCTTTTTATACCTGGGGATGTGGCTGACCAGCTATAGGTGTCTAAGGTAACGTGGTTGACCCCAGCCCACTTGACCGCAGAAATCCAATCATCAACCTTCCCACGATCATCGTTAATAAAAATCATAAAGGGTTCAATCCTTGCTACCACCCTCACCCCAGCCTCAGAAAGAAACTTTGCAGCCGTTATCCTTTCCATAAAAGGTGGGGCTGCAGGTTCTAACAACTTGTTCAAATTATCGTCTGAAGAAATTACAGTGATGTGCACAGCTGACCCACCCTCATTATCAGCTAACACTCTCACATAGTCTTCGTTCCCAATAAGAGAGGATTTAGTGTTTACCATTATTGGATAGGATTCATCCTTCAGATAGGATAGAAAATCATAACTTACACGTTTTCTATTTTCGATAGGTAAAAAGTCCTCAAACCTTATGCCCAACCGTATAGGAATTTGTATTGCTATGGCTCTTTGTAGCTCTGAGCCTTTGGCCCTTGTGCCCCTGTGTTTCATAAGTTTGTCCATCTCTGAACGAAAGAAGGAAGGGTTGCAAGTTCGCATTCCCAAATTTTTAGAATTATCAAAAAAGGAAGTATAAAGAGATGCACGAAATGAATCAGCAAAACAATATCTGCAACCATAAGGGCAACGGACTGCGTCGTAGGTATCTGAATTTAGAGGCATGGGGCAATGAGCAGCCCTTAATGAGACTTCCAAAAATGAATTAATCTCATCTTTGTTGAGCAGACGTTGGTGGACTTCCATTTGGCCTGTGTCTAAATTAAACTGGGTGTAATTGATCTTTCGTCCCTTTTCCTTTACCAACCCCAAATGCTTTTCCAAGTCCTCCAACTTACTTCGTCTGGGGATTAGGTCTTTGATGATTGATCTGATTTCCCAGTAGTTCATTTGATTTCCTTTTCTTTAAACTCATGACAATCACACAAGGTGCAATGACATATCATCTCTTTAGTCTTTTCATCTTGGGCTGTTACATGACTTACCTTTTTATGTCCACATTGGCAAGTCTTATAGTCACTCATCCAATTTCCTTTGTCCATTATATCACCCCCCTCGAATTGATTCAATCCTTCTCTCTTCTTAACCCTTCTACATGGCATTAGAATAACAGCCCTTTCTTTTCGGAAATGGATTTTTGATCAATCCCATTTGATATCATTAATTGAAAAAAGGTCTTTATTATTTTCAAACATCAGTCTCTTTCCCAATTCAAAGTTCCCCACCCCATCCCAAGTAGATTTCAAAATGTTTTCTTTAAGATTATTTATTTTATGTTTATCACTTATATGATTCAATCCCTCTTTGATCCATTTTTTCCAAGTTATTAAGTTAAAACTGCACGGATTATTTACATTAATCCCACAACAAGTATTACTTGATTCCATATAACTTCCAGAATTGATAAAATCGGGGCAACCTAAAATCATATCATATTTCTTGGCTATTTCAATCATCTCTCTCAGAAGGGGTTTCCAATATAAATCAGAATTGTAAATCCATATTTTCTCAAAGTCTAATCCCTTTTCCCAAAATCTTTTTATTACAAACTCATTTAAGTGAAGATTATAAATGTTATAACTTTTGACCCCGTTACTTTTGATAATTCTTAAAGTTCTTTCAAATTGTTTAACAGTATGATAGCCTGGAATAAAAGGCTCCCCTGTAACACCCACATTTATTCCTTCTTTTATTAAAAGGGAAAGGTGTTGAATTCTTTTTTCTGGAGAAGTAGTTAGTCGTCCTTCAAACACCTCCCAATCACTCATGAATCCTGGGGAGATATTAATTAAAACAAAGAGGTTTTTGTTTCTTTTAAGAATTCCTAAATATTCCATCATTAATTCGGAGCATTTCGTCTCTATTACTACAGACCATTCCATCTCAGCTAAGATTTCTAAAGCCTGTTTAGAGACTCGAAATACTGACTCTGCGGGCTGGAATGGTTCTGACTTGTTTCCAAATTTAATAGTTTTCTTTTGTTTTAAGGCTTGTGCTATTGGGCTTTTAGGATTGGAATTTCTTAGGCCATTTGTTAGGGTTCTTTCAAAATTTTCCAAATCCATAGGTCGTAATTCTTTATCCCAAATCTTATTCAATCTTCTAAGAAAACAATAAACACAATCTATTTTACAATTGGAATAACTATCCAAACAAAATGAAAGGGGGCAATATTGCATGTCTCCTCTTAGATGAAGTGAAGATTTAAAAAGTTTCATATTATTCCTATATTTTCTTCCTCCCCTCTCCACTCACAAAGGTTTGTAAAGTAAAGAATACAAACCTTTGTGAGTGTGAATGATGATGGTGTAGACAAAAGATCAGATTCGTTTATACTTATCTTCGTTGATCTCAAGAACCCCCATGGCAGAAAGAGCAGGAAGAATTTTGTTGACCTGAGCCCTTGACTCTTTTTCATTGCTTTGGCCCCCCTTTTCAACATAAAGAGCGTCGGACTTTTGGATCAATTCACTTACCAATCCGGCCTTCGTTTTCTTCAAAACCTCCCCCACCGCCTCACACCGACTGAACTCTTTTTTGTTGGTCTCTTTTTTCACCTTGATTTTGGGGATTTTGGCCACGATGGCGGGCTTTGTGGCTTTGGCCGCAAGTTTTGGGGCAGTGGTCTCCACAACAGGCTCGACATCCTGATCAAGCCCCAAAGTCTTGACGATTTCGTTGTAAGCGTTGATAACGACTGCGTCCAGGCCTTCCTGATCTTTTTCGGGAACTGCCTCCACGGCTTTGATGAAAGCAGGGATGAGGCTTTCTTTAGCTACTTTCTCTGCATTCTTGATCCCTATGAGCTTGCTGGCCTGGATCAATGTGGATTGATTAATCTTCTTCAATAACTTTGGATCGAACTTCATGGTGTTGTCCTCCTTTTTCTGGTTTAGTTTGTTTTGATTAAGAGATACTGGTTTTGGTTAAACAAAGTTTTCCTCCTTTCTGTTTTTTCCCTCTTGTCCCCCTGTTTGGATTTTAACCTTCACTTTTTCTCCTCTCACTATCTAAATACAGGATTTAGCCTAAAACTCATTGAAATATTTTTTATCTTTAATCAATCCTCCCAAGTTTCCCTAAATATCTGGGTAACAATTCAGTATAAGTCCATTCAGAGCTAATGTTTCCAATTTGGATTTGCTCACGTGGGAACTGATTTAAAAGAGCATCCACCACGTATTCACAAAACTCCATTGGCCCCGTTAGCAGGTTAGCTCGCTTTCTTAAATTAGTCATTGATGATACGAGAAGATTGGAACCTTTGATGAACTTGTTAATTTCAACTTGGTTAAAAATTTTGGGTTGACCTAACAAAACTTTGTCCGTATAGAATTGTTGTAACCAAATGGTCAACTGAGGATTCAACTCTTTCTCTTTAGGGACAGTGTTCTTTAAGAGAATGGGCGGATTGTTTAAACATTCTAAAAACATGCTTGGAATATAAGAAGAATATGTATTCCAAAAGAAGGTTGTAAGATTTACGCTTTTGAGCGTGGATTTGTTAGCTGGAGAATAGTCTGGATTGGTAAAGCGTATTTTAAATCCATCAATAGCTCTAATAATATCCTCTACAGAATAAGAAGGCCAAGCCTGTAAAAACTTTCCATCTACAACCTCACCTATTATTTTGAGGATTTGTAGGAATGTTTTAGATGGAAGTTGGCTATTGCTATTAGGAATATGATGTCGGGGCAACCCTGGGCTGTTATTCCAATAGGAGATTATAGACATCACATCTTTACGATAGGTGTGATGTTTGGTTTGGAATTCAATAGGATTGGGATTTTTCCTAATCAATAGAGAGGGAGTTTTGTTGTATGTTACGTTTTGCTCTTCGCAAAACGTATCAGACATTCCGTAAGGAATGTCTTTATTCTCTTTAGTCTTATTATCTTTAGTCTTATTATAAGGTTGAAGGGGTTTTACCCTCATTGTTGAGGGGATATTCCCCTCATTGTTGAGGGGAATATCCCTTGTTTCATTGTTTAAATCCGAATCCTCATAAATCATTTCCTGTATCTTTTCATAATTAATTCGATAATGATTGATAGGTGGTAGACCTATTTTTCTTACTTGTATTATTTTGAGTTCCTTGAGTTGTTTAATGGCTGAACGTTGTTGGTCTTCGGTGAGTCCCACGTTGAATTCAATTAACTTTCTGGACATAAAGAATTCTTCATTCTCTTTTATTTGATCTTTTTCTATTAAATGGAGATGCCATTCTATCAAAGCACTTAAATAAACACTATTGGTTAGTCCAAAGTGTTTTAGGAATGATTTGGGAACTTTTAAATACCATTTAGACAACCAAATCCATCTAACTTTAGTTTCCATTTCCATAATTAACTCCTTTTTTCTGAGAAGTAAAGCCTAATCTTTTTGATATTCATAATAAATAATTTCACTGTCTAAAATGGGTTGTCCTATATCGAAGTGTTGTAGAGCCATGAGTTGCTGACGCTTGTTAAATCGTCTCCAACGGTGTTCCAGTATTCCAATGCGCCAAACCCCCCGTTCCTTCTCTTTGGCGGTCTGGTTGAGGGCAAGCCAAATGTCTGCGTGGGCTAACTTACGAGCCTCCTCTGCTATATCTTTTTCGCTTAACACTTCCTTTTCTGTAGAACCACGGTTGCCTTGACTCCCCGAAACAACCAAACACGACCTCTCATATGCCATCCCTTTCAGGCGTTTCCATATCTCATCTATTTGATGTCTAACATCTTTGTGCTTGGTTTCTGGAGCTAAAATATCGGCATAGTCTATGATAATTACATCTGGAATAAATCCCTCTTGAGTCTCTAATCTTTCTAAATCCTCTTCTACATCGGTCAAGGTGGCAGAGAAGGCAGGGTAACTAATCAACCGAAACAGATTTGGGCCAACCATCTTTTGGAGTTTTAATAACTCTTTACGGACATTCTTACGAGTTAGGGCTGGATGCTTTTGTAACTGGAACCAAGTGGTTGGAGCAAAGTCCTCTTCTATTCCTTTAACCCCACGACAAGCGGTGCAAGGTTTGTATGTTTGATTATGTTTGAATTTGTCAGGTCTGGGTTCTTTACTTACCCGTGTGGACTTACCGCAAGAGTTGTCTTGATTACTACAACAATCGAAACAGGGCACTTCATGAACCTTTTCAAACTCTCCAAGTTGTCCAATCTGAGAATAGAGTCTTACGGATTGGTGTTCGTCTGCCATTTCCAAAGATGCGAAGGCCACTCGTTTGCGGGACAACACAGCATCGAAGCCTATGTCTTGTAAATCCCATGTGTTGTGGACAACTATATCATTTGCTACAAAATTGTGGGTTTTTTTAATTGTTAAATCAAAAGTGGGGATTTTTTTCCCTGAATTTACTTTTTTCACTTTATCCCAAAGGACATCTGAGTTTACTATCTGAAATGCTTGTTTATTATTTATAATAGAGGCTATTTTTTTAGCGGAATTTATGTTAAGACTTTGGTTTAGTCTAATACACTGGTTTAAAAGTCCTAATGACGTTTGATTCCACCAATCTCGGTTCTTTCTTACTTTTATGGTTTGTCTAAGTTTTTTTACAATTGGGGGAGGAAGGCTGTCTAAAAAACCTCTATTATCTCTCATTGGTTCTAATATGGAAAGAAATGAAAGAGCTTTGTCTTGTTTATGGAAACGGAATCCTATTTGTTTGATAAAAGATGTTACTTTTTCTTTATCTCTAATAGTCCAGTCATACTTTCTACTTATCTTTCCCTTTATACCAAATCTTAAAAGAAGATTGGATACTTGATAAATCATATCTTTACTTGCGGAGGAATAGCTCACTTCAACTCCATGATTGGTTTTATAGATTGTTCCATCACAAGTAAACATTGTAGATAGGAATAATTTTAAATTTTCTTTGGTTAATTCAAATACAATGTCTGGTATTTGTTTTTCTTTACTTCGGACTCTTTTTAAATTAATATTCCTAAACCAAATAGAAGTTTTAGACATTCCTAAGACAGCAGGTTCAGTTGGCATAACATGAACTGTTATTTTATCCCAAGGATTTACTCTTACATCGTCTCCAAGTTTTTGAATAGAGTCTTTGAAATCTTTTTGTATTTTTTTGTCTATATTAGTAAAATTCATATTTCCAATACTTCCCTCTGCTAACATATAAGCTAAAACTTTTATTTTGTAATCTTCTAATTGTTTGTTTCCGAAATATGGAATGGTTTTGGGAATAGCTACAAAATCTCCTTCTTTTATTTTTGAAAGATGTTTCCATCCATTTGGGGTTAAAAAAGAATCGTTCCATGTGGCAGTGATTTCCCCTCCAGTTCTTGTTATCATTGTTCCAACTTCTTTTATTCCGTTTTTATGATATTTTACAATTTTTCCTATTCCTAATTTTCCATTTGGGAGAAGAGTTATTACTTCAGGGTCTTTGTCTTCTATAACCTTTTTTATAGGTTTAAGTTTTCCGTTTGGAAGTTGAATCAAAGAATCTCCAGCAATACATTTACCCCGTTTGAATGGTCCCATCACTCCTATAAGCCATTTTCTGTATAATGGCCCAACCAACTCCCCCAACTTACCTTTAAATTCCATCAGAGGGTTTTCCTTCTCATCAAAAACCATGTTAAGATACTTAACATCATCCAAAGGCTTAACCCAACGGTATTCAGCTTCTTGAATAATTCTCTTACCCCCCTCAGCTAACTGTTCAGCCTTATCTACTTCTCCCGTTTCTAAAAGGGCAGACACATCCCCAACCATCCGTTTCAGGTGGCGTTCCTTTAAATATTGTAATCCACGATCTATTACAAACTGTTCATTAATACCTTCTGGCCCAGATTCATTCAAATACTCTTCAGAGAGCTTGGCTAAAAATAATTCTAATTCTTCAACAATAGCGGGTCGGAGTTTTTGTTTGGCTGTTAGGAATAGGTCTTTAATGTGAGATTTGGGAGCTTGTTTGTATTTGGTATGATAGTCCAAGAGCCATTTGGCTATCTCTTTGGACAGGTCTAATTCCAAAATGTTGGGTTGTAGGAAGGGTTTGAGCTTTTCTAAGACTTTATCTGAAACGATTAGACCAGTGATGATTCGTTTTTCCACATCACGGTCTACGCTTTGTAACCGTTTTAGTAAAGGACTCATATTAATATTTACCCCAAATGATTCTTTTGTAAAATCTTTTCCATTCTTTTCTATTGATATTAGCTCTGGAATTACAAGATTTACACAGGGTAATTAAATTAAATTGGGAACAATCTTGTTTATCATAATTAATGTGATGAATTTCTAACAGTTTTGTTTTATAGTTACAATAAGGATTTTGGCATTCTTTATTATCCCTATTTTTTATGGATTGTCTGAGTTTTTCTGTCCACTCTGACGAATAAGGAAGAAAAGAAGCCCCACCTTTCCAATTCCAATGATTTTTTCCACTTGTTTTTAATACATGTATTCCTTTTCTTGATTTGGAAATTCTTTTTTTGGTTTCTTCAGATAAATGTTTTCCTTTATTCCTGTTCGATAGTTTGCGTTTTGTTGAAGAAGACATGGATTTACCTTTCCAGTTCGGATTGTTCTTCTTCACATTGTAATGATAGCCCTTGGGCATTGAGGGGTTTTCCTTTCTATCTATATTAACTTTATCAGGATAATTTTTTACTTAATAGTTCATCATCAAATCTTTTAGAATTCAAAAATCGCAATTCATTTAAACAAATGGGACAAACTTTGATCTTTTCCCCAAGAAAATATATTTCAAAACTCCCAAGGTCTATCGTTTTTGTTTCACTATTTATTGGGGTCATACTTGCAATTCCACATCGTTCACATTTCATTTTATCAGCCCCCTAATCAATTCTTTTCCTTCTTCCAAAGTTAGTTCTCCAGGGTCTTTCTTATCATCTAAATATAAATTTTCTGTATCACAAAACCAGATTGCCTTACTTAATCGTTTGGCACTCTCTTGAGCAATCTCCTCACTATCGAACAGGGTGTAAACCTTTTTGGGTTGAAGGGAGCGTAACAAAGCCACCTGTTCCATAGTCCAACCTGTGCCCCAAGTAGCCAGCGATCCTCGACCCAGTTTCCACTGGTCTATTGGCCCCTCAACCAATATCACTGTGCTACTTGGGAGCACATCGTCATATCCATAAAGAGTATGTTTAATTGGAACGATCTCATCCTTTGGATTACAGGCTATATAAGGTTTTGAAGTCTTTCCAGTTACGTCACGTGTCATAAAAGTTATGAGTCGGCGTTGGATATAAACTGGAAAAAGAATACGAAACTTATATTCAACTCCCCAAAAGCCTGAATAGTAAATTTCCCTCTCTTTTGGTGTTTGGTATGGATCAAACCCACGGACAGTTAAAAATCTATTTAGATGATAATGACTAAACGGTTTGCCTTCACCCACCCTTTTAAATTCTTTAGGTATCTTTACTTCTCCAGCTGGAATCCGTTCAGGAACGAAAAACCTTTCTGGCTTATTATAATTCTGAAACTTTTCCATTACGGCTAAAGCCCCAGACCAATTACAATCTTCAATCAATTGAACTAACTTAACTATATTCTTACCCCCGCATCGCCAACAGTTCAGAGCATTATTTTCCAGATTGATTCCCAGGTGCTTGTTATTATCATTACAAAATATACAATCTATGTTTATCCAATCTGGGCCACTGGTATTTGACCCTTCTGTAGCATAAGAAATATGTTTATGATCTAAATAAGATTTAACATCAAAAAAGTTTATAATTGGATTATTCATACTTACTCCAAACAATCTTCTTATAGAAATGCCTCCATTCATTCCTATTGGCGTTCGCCTTACTATGACATCGGCTACATAAGGAAATTAGATTAAATTGAGAACAGTTTTCTTTGTCATAGTCAATATGGTGAACATCTAACTTCCTTGCCCGATGATCACAATAAGGATTTTGACATTCATTATTGTCTCTATCTTTTATAGATTGTTTAAGTCTATTATTGAAGGTTGTGGGATACGGAAGAAAAGAAATTCCACCTTTCCAATTTGGGTTTTTTTCCATTGGAGAACCAAATCTTCTTCTTTCTTTTTCGGAATAGATTCTTTTATAGTTTGGATTTTTATCTCCCCTTTTGGTAAGGGCTATTTTTTCTTTTGTTTTTTCAGATAAAGGTTTTCCTAAGTGAGAATATTTAAACTTTTTTGACGCAGAAAAAGAATTTTTATAATTTGGATTCTTTTCTCCAATTTTTGATTCCTTCATTTTTCTTTTTGTATCTTCTGAATGTTTCTTTCCCAAATGGGAAGAGGACATTTTTCTTTTGACTTTAGTTGTAAACTTTTTCCCTTTATTTTGGTGTCCTTTTACGAAGAATTCCCCAGGTTTTGGTTTTAAACCACAACCACATTTGCAAGTTCTCCGAATTAGGGTTTGCTCATTCATATTATCTATCTTTCAATTATAAAACAATTCCCTTCTTAACATCCACTATAAGTTAATTATACTTGTTTGTTTCAATTCCAATTCCAATCATACGCTTCAAACTGTTAATACAATTCTCAAATACCCAATGGGCATGTTCCAACCCTAAGCAAACAATTGCCTTTTCAGTTAGGAAATTACATACGATGTGTTCTCCACTTGTGAGTTTATACATACGAATAGATGCGCCATCATAAATTTCAAAGCCCATGACTCGGGTTGCTCGAAGTTTATCTAATGTTGGATTGAAAAATAGTTTGTTGGGATTATTTACTCTATTTCTTTCTGAAACATCAGGACGTTTCCACCCTTTAATTTTATTTGGCCCTGCTTTCTTCACTTTAGGCATTGATATTAGTTTAAGCATTCTCCCATCATTTTCCATATGGCATTTTCTACATAGCCACTCCCAATCGTTTAAATCTCTTTTATATTTTCCTGATATATTTGTCAGGTCATATGGTGGATGTTTCTTACATTTTTTACATAGGTCTGGTTTTCTCTTATGGTTTCTCACCCATTCGTGAAGGGAAGCATAACCCACGTTATCTCCTTTCCATTGGGGATTTCTTTCAGCTAATTTAGTTGTCCTCAACTTATCATGGTATTCAGATTTACCAATTGAATGGACTCTTCTTTGTGGATACCTTGTTTTTATTCTCACCCTTCTCCTTTATATTATAACCATCCCTCATCAAAGTAAAGTGTAAGGCGATGACCAAAATGGTCAATCAAATATCTATTACTGGGGTCAAAATAATCCACAAGCGTTACCTCTTTTTTGTCTCCAATCGTTCGCAATCCTCGCCCAATGCTTTGGATAGTTACGATTTCTGATTTCCCTCCTGCAGCATTTACAATTGCCCCCAGAGATGGAATGTCAATCCCCTCTCGCCATACAGCATTTGCAATTATAGCATCAAAGTTTCCTTCATTTAATAACCTCTTTGCCGTAACTCTGTCTTCAGATGGGGTTTGGCCCCAAACAAACTCAATATTCAAATCTGGAAATTTGGCTTTAGCCATTTCCATAAGGTTGTATCCATGTTGAATTTCCACTACCAGTATTAAGACAGTCTTATCTTGCTTGACTAATTCAACTGTGTCCTCTAATACCATCTTATGTCTCTGGGCATTATTAACAACCCCCATCTTATAAACATCTTTCCAATTCCTGAGATCATGGGTGGTTTTAGAAAAGGGAATTTTTCGTAGCTTAATGATGATCTTTGCTAAACTTTTGACCTCTTGTGGTTTCTTTTCCGCTATCACTGGCCCAATCAACCCCTCTAAAGCCATCCGTCCCTTTTCTGTAGCTGGAAGAGTGGCGGTGAAGCCTAACCGAAGGATTGCTGGAATGGATGTTAGGACTTGATAATAGGTTCCAGAGAAATTATTCACATGATGCGTTTCATCTACGATTAGTATGTCTTGCTCCCTATGGAATTCGGTTGTTTCCATTTTACTTAAAGTTTGAACCATTGCGATGGTTATTCTATTAGGTTCTAAAACTCCATTCCCTATAACCCCGACTTGACCTGGAAACTTGGCTTCTGCTTGTTCGTAGGTTTGGTGTAGAAGGTCTTGACGATGTAGAAGTATAAGGACATTGGCTTCAGGAAATACCTCTATAAAGGAAATAAATATTTTGGTTTTGCCTGAGCCTGTAGGATAGTGTATGACCCCACGTTGGTGTTTTAGGATGAGGTTTACGGCTTCATTTTGCTCTGGGCGTAAAGTCTCATTAAAATAATTCATTCCTGGAATGTGTAGTTGATGGGGACGGGTTATGAATTGGTAGACAATTTTATTTTGGTAAAGATATTTAAACACCTTGGGTAAAAACCCTGTAAGAAATATTCCTTTCTTACTTACCAGTGGGCGTGTATATTCTTTACTTATTTTTCTGTATTGCCCTTGACGCCAGAAGGTGTCCTTGTAGCATAGGAATTGATTGAGGATTGGAATTCCCTCTTTACTTACTTGGGAATAGATTGGGTCAAGGTATTCGATCTTCATAGCTTACTTACACGTTTGTTTTTACAACGCCAACTCCACATACAACTTCCACAATATCCTTTGTTGTTGGAGTTTGGGGAATTAAAGCAGATTGGTTTTCTTGATTTAGGTATGCTTCCCTTTTTGGTCATTAGTCTTTAGTCTTTAGTCTTTAGTCCAAAACAACATTTTGACTCTTTGAAAGAATGGGAGTTTGGTTATCTTTTGTTCCAATCGCTTGTAGTGTTTGTCTTTTATCTTACAAGGAATGGTTCTGCCATCTGGAAGTTGTATTTCTATTTTTACCATTTTTAAATATTTCCCTCTCGCCTTGTTATGAGTTTGGATTTAATTTTTTTAACATTTCTAATCCCACCCATAAAAATCACTTCTAAAAATTCAGCCTCATCGTCTTGTCCTTTGAGATAGAGGGAATCAATGTAGGTTCGCTTTTGGTATATATCCATTCTTATCATTTTAACTACACAATTTGAACAAAGATAGTCCCTCTTTTCATCTGCCCCTCTTTCCTCTTTATGACACAACCCGCAAGACATTTTTATTTTCCTTATTTGTGGAGACTTAATTTCTTTTTTAGGAATGATTGTAATTTAGCAAACTCCTTTTCAACAAACCAAACATATTCTATTTCAGCCTCTGTAAGATAAATTCCACCCTTGTCTGATACCACTGTTAAGATTTGTTCTTTACTTGGTGGAACTTTTTTGATTCGGATTTCTGGCATAGTCTCTTTCCTCTATGTTTATAAATACAGGATTTTCCCGCTTTCAATCTTTATTTATTTTGTTACAAGGGCAAGCTCTCTTTTCAATCTTTGTATCTGTTTGGGCTTCCATCCTTTAAACATCTTCAGATACTTACCTATGCTTTCTTGTATTCCGAAAGACTTACTTAACATTGCTAATTCGGATGGGGTGTCCCGTAGGAGTTGGACAACCACTTTTATTTCAAATGGAAGGTCTATATAGGTGTCTATCTTGTTGCAGGGGTTCGATGTTAAGAATGGTTCTTTTAAATCTCCCTCTTGTCTATCAAGTAGAGATTCAAGAGAGAGAAAGACTATGTCTGCCCCCCTCTTTTCTGTCTTCAAACTGTGTAGTCTATTTATGAAGCGTTGCTGTATTTGAATACGCAGGGCAGATTGGAATGGGCAATTCAGAGGTTTTGTTTTTTCTTGGCTACATAGGTCTATAAAAGTTTCATACCCTTCTGAGATTAAATCTTCAACATCCACCCCAACCTTCTTAAAGGAAGGAAGGAATTTCCAAGCTGTCTTTTTGATCAGCTTTTGGTAGTCCCCAAGATTTCTTTCCATTTTGCCCCCTCAAATTGTCGTTTGATAAGTTTAGGTTTGGATACGGGTTTAATTGGTTCGCCGTTGATATATCCTGCTCCAAATCCCATCCCACATAGATAACAACATCCCCAGTTTTCATCCCTCTCAAATGGAGTTCCAAAATAGAGGTTTGGAATATTTGGATTGACTTGTTTCATACAGAAAGACTTTTTACATTTCTCAGTCATTGGTTTTTCCTCAACGAATCAAACCTGATTCCTTCAACCCCAATCGAATAGCTTCATCCTTCTTGGAAAAGGCTTTGCCTTCACCATTTCTGAATCTGGAAGCTTGCCTTCTTGTCGGCTCACATCCCGCAATTTCACAACATTTCAAAAACAACTGATTTTCTTTAGAGAACCTAACTAATCTCATTTTGTTGTTCATATGTTTCGCCTCATTTCTTTTTATACAGTAAGGTGGCAGGTGCCATTGTCCTCCTCAAGATTGCTTCCAGAATTATCCTTGAACGATTTTCCTCTAACTTTTGCTCTGGGGTTTTGGTAAGTTTTACTTCAACCCTTTTTGCCATTTTCTGTTCAGCCTCGGCTTTTTGTTTGGCTATTGCAATGGCCTTCCTTTCCTCAAATGTCTTTCCACTTCTTTTAACATCACCCATAATTATTCTCCTTATTCGGGTTAAATCTATTCTAAAAAATTAGATCGTAAAAGTAAAGTGTTTTTTTAATAAAAGATTTCCTTTTAGTTTTTAGTTTTATGTAGTTACTTGTATTTAGGAGGAAAGATTATATTGTGTCTTACTTACTTATACATCGGATGAACCCCGTTATCAAAAGAAATCAACTGTATGATCATCCAAGCCAATAGAGAAAGGACTCCTACAGAAATTAACAAGAGCCACCAATCAACCCATCCTCCCTCATTCCTAAATATAGCTATGATCTTTTTCCAAATTGGTTCTCTTTTGAGTCTTAATTCCTCTATTTTCTCTTTTGTTAGCTCTTGTTTATGTTTAATTCTTTTGGCTTCAAACTTACCACTATGAAATTTAATTTTATGGTGGTGCCCTCTTCCGTGAACCACTCTTCTGCAAATGTTGCAAATTATATCTTTATCCTCCTTTTCTCAATAACAATAGTATTGGACATAGTCTTGCCCAATTGTTTTAGCAAATTTAATGTCCTCTTGGATTGCTTTCTGAGTTTGTTTATCAATTCTCTTTCCAAACTTTTTCAACAAGCTTTTCAAATCACTCACATCCAAACAGGTCAACCCTACTCCCTTGTGTAAACTCTATAAAGTCTGTAAAATGTCTCATCTCATTCATCTCCTTTCAAATTTATAGTATGTGTTACTTACTTAAATGTGTTAAGTAGTCCTCTATACCTATATACAGGAAATGCTAAAAAACAAACGCTACGTAACAAGCATCCGATAGTGCTTGTTGCACTTTGGGCAAGTGCCCTCATAAAGCTCACCATCTGTCAATGATTCCACCCAGCCCAAATACAAATCCTCTCCATCACAACATATGATATACATTACCTATCACCTCCTCTCTCATGAAAAATATTCTTTCAGATAGTTGATCAATCTTTGTCTTGTCGGAAAACTGTGTGCAACCAATATGCCAAACCTATAGGCTGACCAAGTTCGGTTTGTTTCCATTTGTAATTCAATCTCAAATAATTCCAAAAAATCATTCATCATTTCCTCTTCTCTGTTAAATAACTTCCAGGGAATGGGATGCCATCAAATGGCATCCCATTCAATCCATAGACAAGAACAGTGACCCAAGGATCACCCCAATCAAAGTCACCACGAAAATCAATAACACGGCCATACCTGCCTTTATATTCACCGTGATCTTTGATGTTAACCATCTTGCCTATATTCCTGCTGTTGCGTTTGATCATTTTTTTATCACTCTCTCATCCTCTCTATTCTTGACTAAACACATCAATGTCAAGAATCAATTTACAGTCTTCCCCATATCTTTTTCTCAACCTATTTATAACATTCTCAAATTCACTGGTGTCTTGGCCATCATATTCTACGTAGATGTGTTCCAAAGGTTTACTCATATTATATCCTCCTTTCAAACGTCAGTCATTTGTATAACCTCACCAAATGGTGGTTTGAACGAATGTTTGTTATTAATAACCCAGAGGACAGGGAATGAACAAAAGGATGGGAAGCTTGAGCAATAACCATCTGTCAACACTATAACGCAAACAGGGGACAATTGGCTCTCTTCCATCTTACTAAATGCGGGCTTGTAGTCTGTGTCTCCACCCAAATCTCCAAAGTTCAAACTTTTGATTTGTTCTCTGTCCATAACCTCTATAGGATTTGTAGCTTTGGTATCAAAGAATATGACTTGTAGAGTTGCCCCAGCATAGGCTTCAACAATTCCCAAACCTTCTGTAACCAGTTCCCTCAGTTGTGCATCAGACACACTTCCAGAAGCATCAATCAAGAGAACAACCTCACCCAACTCAGTGCTCCGAATTTCAGGCAAATACAATCCTTGTGTGATATACCTTTTGTTTGGCCTCCTCCAGCTGAAATCGTTGCGAGCATATACTTCAGCAAATTCATTCAGCCATGATCTCCAGTCCATTTTAGGTTCAAGCAACTCCCCCACTATCCTCTTCAATCCGCCAGGAGTGTTACCTGCCTTCTCAGATGCTTGTAATGCTTTTCTTACTTCAGCCTTGGCCTCCTGTTCCATTTCCTGTTGGTCAATATCTGTGGGTGGAATAACGCCACCACATCCACCTGGATCATCCCCAAATATGGGTTGTTTATCCTCTGGCTTGTCTGGCTTGCCCTTTTCTGTGCCTTCTGGCTGTTGGTTTGGCCCATTTCCTTGTGCGGTGTTACTCTCTATGTCCTCTTCCTTTTCCACACCTTCCTTCTGTTGTTTTTGGGCATCCTGCTGGGTTTTTTTCGCATTTCTCAGAAGATTATACACTTTTTCCAGTTCCATGTCCCTAAATTGTGAATCCAAGAGGATGCCTTTGGGTGGTTTGCCTATGTTAGCATCGTAGAGAATTTGATTGCCCACATAGTCTGCTGACTTATTAAACAGGGACAAATCCACATCCCCATATCTTTTCATATCCGCCAATCGTATGTGATGAAGCAATCCTTTATGAATTCCTGCTTCATGAGCAAGCACAAATTCTGCTTCAGGGACAGATAGTTGTTCCACAAAATCCCTGTGCCAATATATCCTCTTTCCATCAGTGGCCATGGTGCCTAAACTATATTGGCCAGTTTTATCCTCTACCAGATCCATTCCCATACAGAGGATGCCCCAATATGGGCAATCCTCTGTAAGCAAACGGGCACGTGCTTTGGTTAGTATGACCTCTGCCTTCATAACAACTCCTCCACTTCCTTCAGAATTTCACCTGCCAAATCTGCTGTGGCTTCTCTGAACTCTGGAAATTTTCTCAGGTCATCGGTATCCAAATTGGCCAATTCCTCTTCAGTTATGCGGGTCAATTCAGCCAATTTTTCATCCCCAGCAAAATTGAGTTTGGGCAGGATTTGTACCAGCTCAGCAATATTCTTGACCATGCTGTTGTGGAACTTCCCATCTGGGTCGGATAGTCTATCATACATGTGTTTGATAACATCGTGCAATCTCTGATACAAATCTCTGGAAGCATCCGCAAGAATAGAGTTCAAATGATCATTAAACTGGGATTTGATTTCATCCACTTCAGAGGATTGGAGATTGATCCTAAAATCACCAACTGTGGGGACAGGCAAGAAAAAGATTTCAAACGTGAACTTGCCTTTCAACTCCTGCAGGTTTGGATAGTCCGAAGGATTGAACAAAGTTTTGAGCCTGTCTCTCTCTTTGACAATCTGATCATCATACTTACTTTCCAACTTCTCAAATGTCTCCTCAAACTTGTCCTTTATTGACCGCAGTTTTTTGATATAGTCTGCGTGCAATTCGATAGGCAAAATGCCCGTGCCGTCACTATTCCAAGGGGAGGTCAAAGTGCGGTGGATGCTTCGTGCTTGATTGCCAAGTGACTCCAGTTCCTTTAACTCAGGCAGATTGAGGATGATCTTTCTGAATGAGCCTATGTTATGACTTTTATAAGTTTCATCTATCATCATCTCTACACTCTTGTCCTTCTTCCTTGCTTCCCAAACTCCGATTTTCAGTTTTGCCAATAATGCCTTTTCTTCAAGTTTCATGGTATTGTCCTCCTTACTTTGGATTTGGTTAGATTTGAACGTCACTATGTTTAATGCTCCATTCCACAAACGGTTTTGTCTTTTTGATAGTTGAATCTTTGCGAGCACAATCTGTCATTAAGAACACACTCCACTCTGGAGCCAATCTACCTGCATACTTACTTATGGCTGGGAAGGTTTTGCTGTTCACTCTGGCAACCAGGGCAGTCAATACTGACCACAAAACAGATGGGTTAGTAGGAATGTCTGCTTGCTCTGGATTAGAGAGGATAACATCAGGATGAACCAAATCCCTGTATTGAGAGAGGAATGAATAAAAGGCATTTCCCTCTTCCTCACCCACAGCACCAACAAACATTTCTCTCAAGCAATCCAGAGGATAGTTATGAGAGAGGATATCACTCATATACTCCCAAGCACGTGGTGACGGGGAACGGGTCATTTCTCTGGTAGGCCTGAAATTGGATAGGTGATTTTTATCCTTGTCATTGTTACCGCACCATCTGTGGTAGGCTATGACCTCTGGCTTAACACGCCCAGAGAGAGTTGCCCACTCACACCAGTCTTGCCAATGGCTCTCTACATTAATCAAACTCATAAACCTATCTTTCATAGGCTCAAGAATTCCTTGAACTCCCGCATTGTCTCCACGTTTGTTGGTGCAGGCTACGAACACTACGCCATCACTAATCGTATGACCGTTGATGCGTCTGGCTCTAACTATCTGCATAAATGAAGCTTGAACCAGAGCAGGTGCTTGACCAAAATCGTCCAGCACAACTACCAATAAATAGTTAGCATTGATCATTTCCAATAAGTCACCAAAGGGCAAAAACACAGCCTCGGATTTGCCCTCTTTACTTACAACAACAAAAGGTAATCCCTTGGCATCTGTTGGGTCAGATATAACTGCGTGGATGAAGAGGGATTTGATGGCTTTGGTTTTGATCCAGGACGGTTGTAAAATTGTCCCATCGGCAAATCCTCTCTCTATAAAGGATACAGCCTGGTCAACTATTTCAGATTTGCCCACTCCTGGGTCACCTATAAACAGCAGACTGTCTCTGTTTAGGATTGCTTGGACTAATACTTGGCTAACTTTTTTTGTCCTCATTTTGCCCTCCTTTTTTTGGATTAAATTTCAATTGGATCAAGTTCAGAAACTGCAGAGTCAAGACACATAACAACAAAATTTATTTCCTTTTCTGACAGTTTATTTTCATCCATTTTCTCTTGGACATTCTTTGCAACCCAAAGCAAATCTTGAACTCTCTTTTCAATCCTCTCTTTCGTCGTCATCCTCTTTTTCATAGCCATTTTAGTGCCCTCCTCTGGTTTAGGTTAAATGCTCCCTTCCCAGTCCATAGACTATACCAGCCTCAATCCACTTGGTCAATCTGAGAGCAATACGTTTGCCTAAAATAGGCCTCAATCTGTAGCACAAACAGATGTTTTTATTTATCAACCAGCTTCTCATTTCATATCCTCTATTGAGTCTCATCAGGCAAGGCATCTCATCCTTGCGACACGGGGCAATCCTCTCTCTCTGCCCCGTGTTTCGACAGGTTAGACAATCGGTTTGAAAAAGAATTCTTTGCCCTCTACCTTTACCAAGCCCATCCGTGCAAGTAGACAGATAGCTTTGGACACCTGTGTCCCTGCCTCTTTGAGATTGGAGTTGCCCCCATTCTTGACGAAGAAGGCATCAGCCTTGTTGATGAGTTCATCCTCTGTAAAGGTTTTGAGCTCAAGAATTGCGTCTCCTACACTCTCATTTCGATTGTAGCTGACCTTGGCTTCTTTTTGAACCTTGACCTTGGATTTGGCTTCAGCCTTACTTGCGACCTTATCTGCAATCTTACTTGACTTGTAAAGCTTCTCACCGCAGTTGGAGCAGATGACTTTGCCCTTTGGGTTGCCCGTATTACAGCTGGGGCAAACCTTTTCATCCTCTGCCTTTGCCTTGGCCTCAATCTCAAGAAGCTCAGCTGTAGGCTCATCCCCATCGGCAATCCTCTTGGCTACAATTGCCTGCTCTGGCGTGGTGTGGATAGGTATAGAGGATTTGATGGTTGCTCTTTTGGAGTGCTTCTCAATCAGCACTTTTTCCTCTGCCTGTGTCTTTGCTTCTGCCTGTGCCTTTTCCTTTTTTGTGATTTTACTCATGGTATTGTCCTCCTTACTTTGGATTTGGTTTTTGGTTTTGGTTCGTATAGTGAACCGTACTTGCCCCTCATCAGGTATGGAGCAAACCTTCAAATTGTGCCACATTTAAGCCAAGGATTTGACCTCAGAGATGATCTCCTCTCTGATGGCATCCCTCTCTATGTGGGTGAGTTTTGCGATGCGAATAACTAACTTGCGTTCAAACTTACTATCGTGCGGTGATAAATAGATATGGTCACCGTCAAAATGCAGTTCATAAAGGTTAAACAATCTCTCTCTTAATAGTCCAGCATCTGCCCAAGTTTGATTCGATCCATATGCCATTACTTTGTCCTCCTTATTTTGGTTTTGCCGTTAACCTTTATGACTCTCTTGATTTGACGTCGGATGCGTTTGGCGATATTCTCTATACTGATGTTTTTCTGTTGTAAATATTTGAGGAATTGAGTCAGAGACAAATCTTTTTTCGATGAGTTACAAGATAGACAAGCTGTAATTAAGTTCCAATGATCGTGGGTGCCTCCAAGTTCAGAGGATATAATATGATCCAAAGTTAACATAACTTCATCCTCTATCCCTTTGCCACAATACACGCACCTGAAATCATCCCTCTTGTAAATCGCTTTTCTCTTTTCAGGCTGGATCCATTTGGAACCGTTATTTTTAGGCATCTATTTTCCTATGACTTTTTTAGGAATGAAAACATGAACACATTTAGGGCAACACCTCTCTCCCGTTTGAGAGAATATTTCTTCGCAATCTTTTAAGGTTGCCCCACAATTACAAAAGTGAGAAAACTTGACTTCTTTTATGCCGTGTTTTTTAAGCATCCTCTATCCTCTCTTTTTATCCGATTTGGATTTTCAGATATACTTACTTTTTGATTTCAGTTATAATTTTTGTGTCCATGTCATAGGATATGCGTTTGCCGTAAAGTGTAACGAAAACTTTGCAACCTCTAATTAATACATTTTCACAAACGCATCCCTCTCCCTTATCATTAAGGGCATTACCGCAAATAGCACACTTCATAAGCTTCTCCATTTTATCCTCCCTTTTATCCGAGTTGAATTTTTAGATTGGCTAAACCAACAACTACCACTAAAACAACAATTATCAACATTTTCTTTTCCTCCTCTTGGATTTGGCGTATAACTACCTTTATATAAGCGAAAATCATACCGAAAATGAAATTCATTTAAGAAAATCAATCAATAATATCAATAGGTTATAAAATATTTTTACTCAATGATATCAGTGGCTTATAAGTTCGTCAATAATATCAATAGTTTAAACTGTGCCTGTAAGGTAAAAAATAGCCGTAAAACGTCTCTGCTATATAAAAAAGTTATAGTCTAATGTATTGATATCATTAAAGTTTTTTACCAGTATAATTTTTTTATATACCATTGATAAATGCTTGATATCATTAAAGTTTTGAGGCTGGTATGAACTGGAGTATTATTGGATGAATATGAAAGAGGATAGGCTAAATTGATAAACAAGCAAATCGTAAACAGAGAGGATAGGCTAAAGAGAGAGGGAACAACCCATCTCAATTCAATTATCCTCTCTCAATTTGATCCAACCCATCCTCTATCCTCTGTTTATTAGTCAATAGGATTGATTCTAACCCACTCAATCTCTCTCTCTATCGTTGAGTTGATAATAGGTGTAAGTCATTGGAATAGTTGAATATAATCAAAACTCATAGGTTGTAGCCTGTAGGATAGGATGGGGATGAAAAACAGAGGTTCATATATATCAATTATATCAATCATTTATACCATTTCAGTTGATATTCTTTTTGTTAGATAATAACACCACCTCGACAATCCTATTAATTGGAAATAGAGAGGATGGTTATGATATCCTCTCTTGAGTTTGAATCCTCTGAAAATAAAGGAATTCATAGCCTGTAAATGAAACACCATAGAATCAATCCTAAACAATCCGATAGGATAACAGCTAAACTCATTGTTTTCATTCATTGTTATCCTCTTGAACTATGC
>Ga0315295_10001026_pt1 | contig 23903 bp, 25 predicted proteins | sample YL17G14_0_MG_FD_204453 | JGI IMG/M metagenome (GOLD analysis project Ga0315295, IMG submission 204453) | Sediment microbial communities from Yellowstone Lake, YNP, Wyoming, USA - YL17G14_0 | ecosystem: Environmental > Aquatic > Freshwater > Lake > Sediment | place: USA: Wyoming | collected...
CGCCCCGGTCTTGTTCGATGCCATAGAGTTCGACGATGCGATGGCGACCGTCGATGTGCTCTACGACCTCGCCTTCCTGCTCATGGATCTTGGCGCGCGCGGCCTTCCCGCCCACGCCAACGCCGTGCTCAACGCCTATCTGGACGCCTGCGGCAGTACTGCCAATCTCATCGGTCTGAAGGCGCTGCCCCTGTTCCTCTCCATGCGGGCGATGATCAGAGCCAAGGTCGAGCTGCTCCGCGCGGAGTTTGGCCCAGTCGCCCTGCAAACAGAGGCACGGCGTAACGCAACCTCCTATGTCCTGCTCGCCAGAGACTATTCTGCTCTACGCCGGCCGCGGCTCGTTGCCATTGGCGGCCTTTCAGGTAGCGGCAAGTCGAGCGTGGCGCGGGCGCTGGCGCCGCATCTCGGCTCGTTTCCGGGGGCAGTGCATGTGCGGAGCGATGCGGAGCGTAAGCGGCTGTTCGGGATCGGCGCGGACCAACCGCTTTCTGAAAACGCCTACGCGGCGGAAGTCTCCGATATCGTTTATGGCATCTGCCGCAAGCGGGCGCTGATGGCGCTTGAGGGCGGCCAGGCGGTGATCGTCGACGGCGTGCACGCGAAACCAGAGGAACGCGAAGCCATTGCCACCTGTGCCGCAAAGGCCGGTGTCGCGTTCGCCGGAATTTGGCTCGAAGCGCCGCCCGATACGATGCGGCGACGGATCGCTGGCCGCAGGGGCGACATTTCCGATGCGACGGCGGCCGTCCTCGACGAGCAATTGATGTACGATCTCGGCCCACAGAGCTTTGCCGTCGTCGATGCGAGCCGGCCGCTCGACGAGGTGATCGCGTCCTGTCTTCGCGTGATCGGCGAGGACAAGCCCGGCTAGGCCGAAATCGGCAGCTTTCGGCGGCCGAAATCCCCTTCGATTCATCCTTTGCTAACGCTCTCGCCGGACAGTGTAGCGAGCGCCGAAGGCTCCGCTAGCGCAGGCTTCTTTCGGGGGCCTGGCGGCGTGTGTGCGGGGTGTTGACGGGATCTCGGACGTGTTGGGTTGGGTGGGTAGTCTAGGGCCCGCGCTTACGGCGGCGAGGCTCATTTGGCGCGCCGTCACGCTCCCGCCCGCACGCCTGCTGATCTCCCTCATTCTGATTGGCATCATCGCCGCGAGCGTCGTGGCCTGCCGTTCCGGCAACGGCGAAAGGCTCGGAGAGCGCGTCATTCCATTGGGCCAGCCGGTGCCAAAGGGTGGGGGCGTCTACCGCACCGGTCAGGCCTATCAGGTCGATGGCGTCTGGTATCGCCCGCGGGAGGACCCGACCTACGACCGGGTCGGTAAGGCGTCCTGGTATGGCGAGCTGTTCCATGGGCGCCGCACCGCCAATGGCGAAATCTACGATATGGACCGGCTGTCGGCCGCGTCGCCGACCCTACCCATGCCCGTCTATGCACGGGTCACCAATCTCGAAAACCGCCGCTCGATCATCGTCCGCGTCAACGATCGCGGCCCCTATGCGAGCGATCGCATCATGGATCTGTCCCGGCGATCGGCGGAGCTGCTCGCCTTCAGGGACAAGGGCACGGCGCAGGTTCGCGTTCAGTATCTCGGCCGTGCACCCTTGAGCGGCGACGACAGCTATGAGCGCCGCTATCTTGCAAGCCAGGGCTGGGCGCAGGTCGCATCGCGCGGAACGCCGCGGGCGGGCGCTCGAGAGCCGCTCGCGGTGGGAAGCATTAATGGCGCGGTTCGGCCCTTGTTGCCGGCGAAGCCGGACGGCATCGGCCAGGATTGGACCGCAGCGGCAGCGAACGGATCCGAGGAAGCAGCCTCGGGGGGACCGGCCCAGCTTCGTTGGCAAGCAAGCGCCCAGGCGCCAGCGAAACCGAGTCTCACGAGCCGTCAGGCACTTCCGCCACGTGGGGGGCCTGGTGATGCTCCACCGCAAGGCCTCCTGATCCAGGCCGGCTCCTTCAAGAGCAAGGACAACGCCGATAAGGCGAAAGTGCTGCTTGGCGACATCGCTCACGTCGAGGTGGCGCCAATCGAGGCCGGGGAGGAGACCATTTTTCGTGTTCGCGTGGGGCCATTCGCCGATCAGAGTGCAGCCTCGGCGGCGCTCACCCGGGTGACCGGGGCGGGCTACACGGGCGCTAAAATCGTCACGAACTAGGACCGAAGTCTCGGGCCGGTTGATTTTTCGGGGGGACCGCTCGATAGTAGGTTAATAGACCGGCGGGATCGCCGGGCCCCTGGCCAATTCGATCCGACGTTGTCAAATCATGTACGCTTTGCGCCTTGATTTCGTGATCAAGATCGCCGTGGCATTGACCATGCTCACGTGCGTCTCGGCGTTCGCTCGCGTTGCGGCGCCTCCGCCTCCAGGCGGCTTCGAGACCAAGGCCAAGCATGCCATTCTCATGAATGCCGACGCTAATCTCGTTTTCTTCGAGAAGGATGCGGACACGCTCGTGCCGCCGGCAAGCATGAGCAAACTCATGACGCTCGCTGTCGTGTTTCGCGAGCTCAAGGCCGGCCGGATCAAGCTCGAGGATCAATTCAAGGTGAGCGAGAATGCTTGGCGCACTGGCGGGGCGCCGTCAGGAAGCTCGGCCATGTTCGCGCCACTTAATTCCATGGTGAGCATTGCCGATCTCATCCAGGGCATCACCGTTCAGTCCGGCAACGATTCCTGCATCATCCTGGCCGAGGGCATCAGCGGCAGCGAAGACGCGTTCGCCAAGGAGATGAACAAATATGCCAAGGAAATCGGCCTCACCAAATCGCATTTTATGAACTCGACCGGGTTGCCGGCCGAGGGCCATGTTATGACCGCGCGCGAGCTCGCCATGCTCGCCAATCAGCTGATGAAGACCTATCCGGAGTACTATCATTTTTTCGGACAGAAACAGTTCACCTTCAACAAGCACACTTTCAACAATCGGAATCCTCTCGTCTTCGAGGAGGCGCTCGGCGTTGACGGATTGAAGACCGGCTTTATCGAAGAGGCGGGCTACGGCCTGGTGGCGAGCGCCAAGCGCGACGACCAACGTGTCATCCTCGTGGTCAATGGTCTCAACACCAAGAAGGAGCGGGAGGAAGAGCCGCGCAAGCTGCTCGAATGGGGGTTCAAGAACTTCAAGCCATTCCGCCTGTTCGACGAGGGCGAGACGGTGAGCGATGCTCTCGTCTGGGGCGGAACCCTGCACTATGTGCCGCTGGTCGGCGACCACAACATCGACATCATCCTGCCCACCAATTCGAGCGGCAAGATCACGGCGCAGATCCTATATGACGGACCGATCAAGGCGCCGATCCGCAAAGGCGACAAGGTAGCTGTGCTCAGGGTCACGGCGGACGACACCTCGGCGACCAACGATATCCCGCTCTATGCCGGTCAGGATATCGAGCAGAGCAATTTCGCCATGCGCGGCCTCGACTCGCTGATGGTTCTGGCTTTCGGCTGGATGCTTTGAGGCTGCGGTTCGAGAGGCAAGAATGCGCCACGAGACGGTCGAAGCCGGCAAGTTGATCACCTTTGAGGGTGGTGAAGGGGCGGGCAAGTCCACGCAAGTTTCGCTCCTCGTCGATCGCCTTCTCCACGCCGGCCGCCATGCTATCGCCACCCGCGAGCCCGGCGGCTCGCCGGCGGCCGAGGAAATCCGCGAAGCCTTACTGTCGGGCAAGGCGCGGCAGTTTGGCCCGTTCGCCGAGGCCCTGCTGTTCTCGGTCGCGCGGCAAGACCATGTCGATACGCTGATCAGCGAGGCGCTTGCGCAAGGCAAATGGGTGGTCTGCGACCGCTTTCTCGATTCAACCCGCGCCTATCAAGGCGTCACCGGTGGGGTTCCCGCCCCCGTGATCGGCGCGCTCGAGCGGCTGACATTGCGGGGGCTGATGCCGAGCCTTACCCTGGTGCTCGATATTCCGCCCGAAGCGGGGCTCGCGCGCGCGACGCAACGGAACGGGAGTGGCGCGCCGGACCGCTTCGAAGGTCTCGAACTCGCCCAGCACGAACGGGTACGCAAGGCCTTTCTCGACATCGCCGAGGAGGAACCCAACCGCTGCGTCGTGATCGACGCGCGCAAGCCCGAGGCGCTGGTGGCCGAAGATGTGTGGGAGGCGGTGGCGGAACGCTTACGCCCATGAGCAGGGCGGCGGCGGAGACATCGCTTATCCCGGTTGACGAGCCCGATCGCCTGGAGGGATTTTCCGCCCCCCGCGAGGTCGACACTCTCTTCGGCCATGAGGCGGCGCTCAATGAATTCGCGGACGCCTTGCGCAGCGGCCGGCTGCACCACGCCTGGCTGCTCGTCGGTCCGGAAGGCGTCGGCAAGGCCACGCTTGCCTACCATTTGGCGAGGGAGGTGCTGGCGCTTGGCGAGGACGCGCCGGGAGAGCGGACGCAAATCTCCAAGATTGGCGGCAGTCATCCCGTGTTCCGCAAGGTGGCGGTGCTCTCCCATCCCAACCTCATGCTGCTGAGACGCTCCTGGATCGAGAAGACCAAGCGCTATTCGCAATGGATCGGGGTCGACGAGGTTCGCCGCTTGCGCAGCTTTCTCGGCCACAGCGCGGGCGAGGCGGGGTGGCGCGTCGTCATCGTCGATCGCGCCGATGAGTTGAACCAGAATGCCGCCAACGCGCTCCTGAAGGCGCTCGAAGAGCCCCCGCTACGGACGCTATTTCTCTTGGTGGCGACGGCGGAAGGGCGGATTCCAGTCACCATCCGCTCCCGCTGCCGGACGCTTCGTGTGACGGCTTTGCATGCCAATGATCTCGAGGAGGCGGCGCGCGCCGCGCTCGCCAGAGACGGTCACGAGGTCGATGCGGAGACGCTGGCGACCGCGCTCGCTTTGAGCCAAGGCAGCGTACGGCGCGCGCTTGAGCTTGCCACCGGCGAGGGCATTGGGCTTTACCGCGATCTCCTCGCCGTACTGGGCAGGCTGCCAGAGCTCGACGGACCGCGCCTGCATCGGCTGGTCGAGCGGCTTGGCGGCGCCGCCGATAGCGAGAGGCTGGACCTTTTCCTCTCGCTGCTACTTGGGCTGTTGGAGCGGTTGATCCGCGCGGCTGCCACCGGAGAGGACCTCAGCAGCGACGAGCGGGACCTTCAGCGCCGATTGCTCGCCCGCGTGAACCTGCCCCAATGGGTGGAGGTGTGGGACGCGATCGGCCGTGCCAAGGCGGACGCCGCAAGTCTCAACCTCGATCGCAGTCTGCTCCTGCTGGAAGCCTTCTACCGATTGCAGAAGGTCGCGCGCGAAAACCCGGTTTAGGCAAGATCACGGGAGGCGCTTGCCGGGGCGCACGGCCAAGGCTATTCCTCAGCGCCATGGCAGAGACGCGGCCCTATTACATCACCACTGCCATCTCTTACCCGAACGATGTGCCCCATATCGGCCATGCCTATGAGGCCGTGGCCACCGATGCGCTGGCGCGCTTCCGCCGGCTGCAAGGGCGAGACGTGTTCTTCCTCACCGGCACCGACGAGCACGGCGTCAAGATGCTGCAGACGGCGCGCAAGCAGGGTATCACGCCGGCCGAGCTTGCCGACCGCAACACGCCCCGCTTCCGCGACATGGTCGCGGCGCTCGATTGCTCCAACGACGATTTCATCTCCACGCGGGAGGAGCGCCACAGGCTCGCCTGCACCGAGATCTGGCGCCGCATGCAAGCCAATGGCGACATCTATCTGTCGACCTATGCCGGCTGGTACTCGGTGCGCGACGAAGCCTATTACGACGAGAGCGAGCTGAAGGAGGCCTCGGACGGGCAGAAGCTCTCGCCGCAGGGAACGCCGGTCGAGTGGGTGGAGGAGGAGAGCTATTTCTTCCGGCTCTCGGCCTATCAGGACAAGCTGCTCGAGCATTACGACACCCATCCCGATTTCATCGGGCCGGAGACGCGGGCGAACGAGGTGAAAAGCTTCGTGCGCGGGGGCCTGCAGGACCTCTCGGTCTCGCGCACCACCTTCGATTGGGGGATCCCCGTGCCGGGTGACCCGAAGCACATCATGTATGTGTGGGTGGATGCGCTGACCAATTATCTGACCGGCGTCGGCTTCCCCGACGTCGAGGCGCCGAAGTTCAAGCGCTACTGGCCGGCCGACCTGCACATCATCGGTAAGGACATCGTTCGCTTTCACGCGGTATATTGGCCCGCATTCCTGATGTCGGCCGGCGCCGCGCTGCCGAAGCGCGTGTTCGGTCACGGCTTCCTCTACAATCGCGGGGAGAAGATGTCGAAGTCGGTCGGCAATGTCGTCGATCCCTTCGTGCTCGTCGGCGACTATGGCGTCGATCCGTTACGCTACTTCCTCTTGCGCGAGGTGCCGTTCGGCCAGGACGGGAACTACAGCCGCGACGGCATCGTGCAGCGCATCAACTCCGATCTTGCCAACGACCTCGGCAATCTCGCCCAACGCTCGCTGTCGATGATCGCCAAGAATTGCGGGGGTGTGATACCCGCGCCGGATAGATTCACGCAAGCGGACGAGACGATCCTGGCGGCGGCCGATGCGGCTTTGGCGCGGGTCGAGCACGCCATCGACGACTTTGCCATTCATCGGGCGATTGAGATCGTCTGGGCGCTGATCGCCGAGGCCAATCGCTATTTCGCGGGCGAGGAGCCTTGGGCGCACAAGAAGACCAATCCCCCGCGCATGGCGACCATTCTCTACGTGACGGCCGAAGTGCTGCGCCAGATCGCGATTCTGGTGCAGCCAATCATGCCGGAGAGCGCAGGCCGGCTGCTCGATCAGCTCGGCGTGAGGCGGGATGCGCGCGATTTCTCCAGGCTTGGGGCTGCCGGGAGACTCGCGGCCGGAACCGAGCTGCCGCCGCCGCAAGCGGTGTTTCCACGCTATGTCGCGGCGGAGACGTCCGAGGCACCCGCGCCCGAGACGCCCGCGCTGTGATGCTGATCGACAGTCACTGCCATCTCGATTTTCTCGAGCTCAAGGCTGAGCGCGACGCCGTGCTTGCTCGTGCTCGCGCGGCGGGCATAGGCCTGATGGTGACGATCTCGACGCGGGTTCGGCGCTTCGATGAGCTCCTCGAGATCGTCGAAGGTCATGACAATGTGTTTTGCTCGATCGGCACCCATCCGCACCATGCGGCGGAGGAGAGGGACGTTACGCTCGACGAGATCCTGAGCCTCGCGCGCCATCCGAAGGTGGTCGCGATTGGCGAGGCGGGGCTCGACTATCACTACGACAACAGCCCGCGCGAGGATCAGGAGCGCGGCTTTCGCACTCATATCGCCGCGGCGCGGCAGACGGGTCTGCCGCTCGTCATCCATGCCCGCGATGCCGACGAAGACGTGGCTCGCATCCTCGAAGAGGAGACAACGAAGGGCGCCTTTCCGTTCGTGCTGCATTGCTTCACCGGCGGACCCGAGCTGGCGCGAAGGGGCATGGCCCTCGGTGGCACCATTTCCTTCTCCGGCGTGCTCACCTTCAAGAATTCCGGCGCGCTGCGTGACATCGCCAACGCGGTGCCGCTCGACCGGCTGCTGGTCGAGACCGACGCGCCATATCTCGCGCCGGAGCCTTTGCGGGGGCGCACCAACGAGCCCGCCAATGTCGTGCATACGGCAGCCCGCCTCGCGAGCATCCGCGGCGTGAGCGAAGCGGAGATCGCCCGTGTCACCACCGCGAATTTCGCCCGCCTGTTCAAGAAAGTGCCAGCCTCGGCGCTTGCGGCTGGGTCCGGCGCCCCATGACCCTCACGCTCACCATCCTCGGCTGCGGCACGTCTGGCGGCGTTCCCCGCATTGGGAATTTTTGGGGGGCGTGCGATCCATCCAATTCGAAGAACCGGCGGCGCCGCTGCTCCATCCTCGTGCAAAAGGCTGGCGTGGAGGGCACGACCAATGTGCTCGTGGACACCTCGCCGGACGTTCGCGAGCAGTTGCTCGACGTGACGGTGGGGTGGCTCGACGGCGTGCTCTACACCCACGATCATGCCGATCATTGCCACGGCATCGACGATTTACGCATGGTGTCCTATAACGGGCACCGCCGCGTCGCCGTCTATCACGACGAGGCGACGGGGCGCTTGCTCAAGCAGCGCTTCGCCTACTGCTTTGATACCCCGCCGGGGAACGAGTATCCGCCGATCCTCGACAGCCGCGATTTGACACCAGGCGAGCTGGTCAAGATTCTGGGGGCAGGGGGGGCCATCGAGGCCCTGCCATTCCGGCAGCGTCACGGCGCCGGAGAGACGCTCGGCTTCCGCTTCGGCGGCATCGCCTATTCGCCCGACGTGAGCGACCTACCGGACGAATCGCTAAAGCTGCTGCAGGACCTCGATGTATGGATCATCGATGCGCTCCGTTACACGCGGCATCCGAGCCATTTCAGCGTCGACGAGGCCCTCGCCTGGATTGCGCGGCTCAAGCCGAAGCGTGCCGTACTTACGCATATGCATGTCGACCTCGACTACGAGGCATTGACCCGCGCGTTGCCCGACGGAGTCGAGCCCGCCTATGACGGAATGGTGTTGACGACGGAGGGGTGAAGGGCACGGATTGTAAACCGTTTTCGCGATCCGCCCTTGACATAGCGCCGGCTCACCGCCATGTTCGCCACATCTAATTGCTCGCGATCGCGCGAAGCTGCCGCCAGATTTGCGGCGTTTCATCCCGAGACAATTTCTCAATCATCGTCTGACCCCAGGTAGCGCGTGGGACTCGGCGCAAAGGCCAACCACGACCGCGTCAGATATGAACGGCGTTCGCGGCCCACAAGGATATTTTTAGTGACACTTGCTTCTTTCGACGGCCTCGGCCTCGCCGAGCCCTTGCGCCTTGCGCTCAAGAACGAAAACTACCTCAAGCCGACGCCGATTCAGGCGCAGGCCATTCCTCTCCTCATCGAAGGCGGGGACTTGCTCGGTATCGCCCAGACGGGCACGGGCAAGACCGCGGCCTTTGCACTGCCCATCCTGCACCGTCTATCGGTCCAGCGCTTGCAGCGCTCGCCGGGGCGTCCGCATGCACTGATTCTTGCGCCGACGCGCGAGCTCGCCCTTCAAATCGAAGAGCGGTTTCGCGCCTATGGACGCGGCCTGGCCTTGCGGTCGGCCGTCGTTTTCGGGGGCGTGGGGCAGGGCCTGCAGGTGAAGGCGCTGACCAAAGGCGTTGACATCCTGATCGCGACGCCGGGGCGTCTGCTCGACCTCTACGGCCAGCACCACGTTAACTTCGACCAAGTTTCGATCCTCGTTCTCGACGAGGCCGACCGCATGCTGGACATGGGTTTCATCCGCGATGTGCGGAAGATCGTCGCCGCCTGCCGCAAGGAACGGCAGACGCTTCTGTTCTCGGCCACCATGCCGCCGGACATCGCTAAGCTAGCCGCGGAGATCCTCCGCTCGCCCGTTCGCATCGACGTGTCTCCGGCGAGCGTCACCGTCGATCGTATCGATCAGCGTGTCTATTTCGTCCCGGCGCAGGTAAAGAGCAAGCTGCTGACCGAGCTACTCGCAGATCCCGCCATGGATCGCGTGCTGGTCTTCACCCGCACCAAGCGTAATGCCGACCGGGTGTGCAAATTTCTGAGGCAGGCCGGCGTGTCGGCAGACGCGCTGCACGGCAACAAGGCGCAAAATGCTCGGGTGCGTGCGCTTGAAGCGTTCCGGAGCGGGCAGATCCGCGTTCTCGTCGCCACCGATATCGCCGCGCGGGGGATCGATGTGTCCTCCATTTCGCATGTCATCAATTACGAGCTGCCGCACGAGCCTGAAAGCTACGTGCATCGCATCGGCCGCACGGCCAGGGCCGGTGCCGGAGGCATGGCCTTGTCGTTCTGCGATCCGAGCGAGCGGTCACTTCTCAAGGCCGTCGAAAGGCTGACGCGCTCGCCGGTGTTGGCTGCGAGCCATCGGTTGGCGCAGGCCGAATCGGTGTCTAATGAGCGTCGGCCGGAACGTAAGGTTGGCGCGGCGACAGCCAAGCCTGCGTGGCGGCCGGAACATCAGGCTGACGCGGCTGCAGCTAGGCCTGCGTGGCGGCCGGAACGCAAGGCTGACGCGGCTGCAGCTAAGCCTACTTGGCGGTCGCGCGGTCGGCGCGCGAACGCACTCCCTGAGGCCAGGGGATCCTTGGCCCGCACGAGAACGGCCCGCGTGTCCTTTTCAGGAGAGCCAAGATGAGCAAATTTCCCACGCGCATCAGCGCCGCGAGGCGCAACGCCGAAGCGATGCTCAGCCAGACCAAGAAGCGCGAGTCGAGTTTCAAGTTGGACCAAGAGCGCGAGCACGACGCCCAGGTGGAGAAGACGGCGCGGCTCCGTGAGCTGCGTATGGCCAAGGAGGCTGCGGACCGCGAGACCGCAGCATCGAAGCCAGTTGCCCGTCCCAAGGCACGCCGCCCCGCGCAGAAGTAGAGCGAAGGACAAGAGAGATGGCTTTCAAGCCCAATTACAACATGCAGCGTACCGATCGGAGCCGATCGAAAGAAAAAAAGAAGCAGGAGAAGTTGCAACGTCGCGAAGAGGAGGCCGCCAAGCGCAAGGCCGCCCGTGGCGACGCAACCGGCGAGTTAGAGCCCGAGAAGACTCCACAAGATAGTTAAGTTTGGAGGAAGCACATGGCCCGCAAAAAGCAACAAGTCGCCAGTGGCTTCGTGCTGTTCGACGTTATTTATGAGGACGGCACGCAGACCTCCAATCGCAAGGTGCCCGCGACCGACCTCGGTGGACTTGATGGCGACGAACCCGCGCGCACCTTCATCGAAACGCAGGACCGCAAGATCGGCGAGATGTCCGGCGCCTCACGCGCACGCATCAAGTCGATGGTCCGCTCGCGCAAGCGCGCGGTAGCCTAGAGCGTTTTCCGATCAAAAGGCATCATATCCTACGTCAGCCAATTAGTTTTGGCGTTTATCTGACGCCCCTCGGTGGTCTCGCCGAGTCAATCGGCACGGAAGGTGCTCTGGAAGCTCTCGCTGAAATTTCTGCGGCGCGAGCGAGCCCCACTGTCCCGCTGGGGCCTTAGGGCTCGGGCGTGAAGATCTGGCCGGTGGCCTCGTTCTCGGTCGTGACCAAGCTCACAAAAATTCCAGTCACCGCGTCGGGCGGGGGAAGCGTCGCCCGGTCCTCGCCCGGATAGGCTTCGGCACGCATGCGCGTGGCCATGGCGCCGGGATCGACGAGGTTCACTTTGATCGACGTCGACGCGGTCTCATTGGCATAGGTTTTGGCCAGCGCCTCGAGCGCCGCCTTGGAGACGGAGTAGGGGGCCCAATAAGGGCGGCAGGAGCGGGCCACGCCCGACGTGACGAAAATCACGTGAGCCGCACCGGAGCGGCGCAAGAGCGGATCGAGCGTGCGAATGAGCCGCCAGTTGGCGGTCACATTGATGGCGAACACGCGCTCCCAATGGGCCGATGGGATGTGGGGAAGGGGCGAGAGGGTGCCGAGAATGGCCGCGTTTCCGACCAACACGTCGAGCCTGCCAAAGCGCTCATAGAGCGAGGGCCCGAGGGCATCGATGGCTTGCCCGTCGGCAAGGTCGAGGGGCAGGAGGCTGGCTTTGCCGCCTATTGCGCGAATCTCGTCATCGACTTGCCCGAGCGCGCTGAGGTTCCGGGCGAGTAGCACCACATGCGCCCCTTCGCGCGCGAAGCGAAGGGCCACGGCACGGCCCAGCCCGCGCGAGGCGCCGGTGATCAGCGCGATGCGGTCCTTGAGTTTCAGTTCGCTCAACCGACCTCGGCGAGGAAGGAGAGCTGCTTCTGCTGCGGCGGTCCTTCGCGGTCGCGCAGCCTCGTTGGATATTCGCCGGTGAAGCAATGGTCGGTGAATTGCGGGTGGGCCGGATCGCGGCCCTCATAGCCCATCGCCTTGTAGATGCCGTCGACCGAAAGGAACTCGAGGGAGTCGGCGCCCATATAGGCCCGCATCTCCTGGAGGTTCTTGGTGGCGGCCAGCAGCTTCTCCTGGTCCGGCGTGTCGATGCCGTAGAAGTCGGGATGGGTGATCGGCGGGCTCGAGATGCGCATGTGCACTTCCTTGGCGCCGGCCTCGCGCATCATCTGCACAATTTTCACCGAGGTCGTGCCCCGGACCACGCTGTCGTCGATCAGCACGATGCGCTTGTCCCGAACTTGCGCCTCATTGGCGCTGTGTTTGAGCTTCACGCCGAGCTGACGGATGCGCTGCTCAGGCTCGATGAAGGTGCGGCCGACATAGTGGTTGCGGATGATGCCGAACTCAAAGGGGATGCCGGATCCTTGCGAATAGCCGATCGCCGCGGGCACGCCGGAATCGGGAATGGGGATGACGACTTCTGCGCTGGCCGGAGCCTCGAGCGCCAATTGACGCCCCATCTCCTTCCGTACCTCGTAGACGGAGCGGCCGCCGACAATGGAGTCGGGACGGGCGAAATAGATATATTCGAAGATGCAGAGGCGAGCCGGGAATTTCGGCACGAAGCGGTGACTCTCTAACCTGTCGCGCGTGATCACCACCACCTCGCCATTCTCGACTTCACGCACGAAATCGGCGCCGATGATATCGAGAGCACAGGTCTCCGAGGCGAGCACCCAAGCCTCGGAGAGCTTGCCGAGAACGAGCGGCCTGATGCCGAAAGGATCACGTGCGCCGACGAGCTTTTTGTTGGTCAGGCCGACCAGGGCGTAGGCGCCTTCCACCTGCAACAGCGCCTCGATGAACTGTTCGACGAACAGGCGTTTCTCGCTGCGGGCGACAAGATGCAGAATCACTTCCGTATCGGTGGTGGATTGGCAGATGGCGCCTTTCTTGATCAACCAGTTGCGCAAGGTCAGCGCGTTGGTAAGATTGCCGTTATGGGCAAGCGCAAAGCCGCCGGAGTCGAGGTCGACGAAGAGTGGCTGCACATTGCGCAGAATAGGATCGCCGCAGGTCGAGTAGCGCACATGGCCGATGGCCGTGTCGCCCTTTAGCCGCTCGATCACCTGGCTGCTCGTGAAATGATCGCCGACGAGCCCGACCCGGCGCTCGGTGTGGAAATGACTGCCGTCGAAGCTGACGATGCCTGCGGCTTCCTGGCCACGGTGTTGCAGCGCGTGCAGTCCGAGCGCGGTCAGTGCGGCGGCATCCGGATGGCCAAAGATGCCGAACACGCCACACTCCTCGTGCAGCCGGTCCTCGTCGAGCCAGCTCAGGGCCTGATTTTTTGGGTCAAACTGCTCGGTCACGCGCGTCCTCGCCTCCTTATAAAGGGGTGCCTCGTACTGCGCTTCAATCCCGTGCCCCCAGCGGCGCTCTGGCAGCGAGCTCGGTCGGCTTGGCGGCTTCCGAGCGCTGATCGGGTGGCGGGGGCGCCGGTGCGGTTCCGGGCTGCGCGCCGGGCGTCTCGGGCGACCCTTCGGGCGCGGTCTCGGGCTTCAATCCACCGGGGAGGTATTGCTCGGGGTTAGGCGGCATCAGCGATTCAATCGCGACTTGGGTCTGTTTGAGAATCGGGTAGGAGCGAGCCTCCACGATCCAGGCCGGTTGGTCCCGGGCGAGCGCGCTGAACAGGATAAAGACGATCGCCACCAGGAGAAAGCCTCGCGCCAGGCCGAAGATGAAACCCAAGGTGCGGTCGAGCGCCCCGACCCGACTGTCCAGCACGCGGTCGGAAATCCGGAAGGTGATCAGGCTCACGACGATCAGGACGATCATGAAGACGCCGACAGCGAAGCCGATCTGCGCAAAGCCGGGTGAGGGAAAGTAGGCCTCGACCGAATTCCAATATTTGGGCGTGAGATAGAGCGCCGCGACGGCGGCCACGGCCCAAGAAAAAATGGACAAAACCTCTCGCGTGAACCCCCGCACCATGGCGAGGAATCCAGATATCAGCATGATGGCGATGAGAATCACATCGAGCCAGGAAAATGGCATGGCGCGAAGCTCCTTCGAGGGCAGGCCGGACACTATCACGATTCCCCGCGATGAAGCACAAATGGCCCGGGTGGGCAACGGCGGATGCGGAATCCGTCTTATTGTCGCAGGGAGCCGGGGCCTCGCCCTTCGAGATGCGGCTTCGCCGCTCCTCAGGGTGAGGAGAAAATCGTCATGGTGAGAAGCGCTTTTAGGGCGCGTCTCGACCTAGGAGGCCCTTCCGTTAGTCCAGCTCCGGCAGGCCGAACCAGGCCACCAGCTCATGCAGCTGGGAGACAGGCGAGAGGCGCAAGTCGTGGAGCTCCCGGTCCGGAGCGCAGGCTACAGGGACGACTGCTCGCGTGAAACCGAGCTTGGCAGCCTCCTTGAGGCGCTGGTCCATGTGGCCCACGGCCCTGACCGCGCCGGTGAGGCTCACCTCGCCGAAATAGACGGTGTCTTCCGGCGCCGGCCGGCCGGTGAAGGAGGAGAGGAGGGCCGCGGCGGCGGCGAGATCCGCTGCCGGATCGCCGAGCTTCAGCCCCCCCGCGACATTGAGATAGACGTCGTGGCCGGCAAGCCGCACGCCGCAGCGGGCTTCGAGCACGGCGATCAGCATGGCAAGGCGGTTGGGGTCCGAGCCCACCACCGCGCGCCTTGGCGTGCCGAGCGTGGATGGTGCGACGAGGGCCTGCAGCTCCACGAGGATCGGCCGCGTGCCCTCCATGCCGGCGAAGACCGCGGTGCCGGGAGCGCCGCGATCGCGGTCGCTCAGGAACAGTGCCGAGGGGTTCTCGACCTGTTGCAGCCCGTCATAGCGCATCTCGAAGACGCCGATCTCGTCAGTCGGTCCGAAACGGTTCTTCACCGCGCGCAAGATGCGGAATTGATGGCCACTGTGGCCCTCGAAATACAGCACCGTATCGACCACGTGCTCGATGACCTTGGGACCGGCGATCTGGCCGTCCTTGGTCACGTGGCCGACTAGGACGACCGTCGAGCCGCTCCCTTTGGCGTAGCTCACCAGCGCCGAGGCGCAGCCGCGCAGCTGCGAGATGGTTCCCGGCGCGGCCTCCAAGCCTTCGGACCATAGCGTCTGCACCGAATCGATGACGATCAGGGCAGGCGGGCCGGCCTTGGTCAGAGTGGCGATGATGTTGGCGAGGTTGGTCTCGGTGCCGAGCGCCACTGGGGCTTGCGTGAGTCCGAGACGCGCGGCACGCATGCGCACCTGCGCCGGTGCCTCTTCGCCGGAGAGATAGACGACCGGCGCACCGCTGAGCGCGAGCCTCGCGGCAGCCTGGAGCAGCAGCGTCGACTTGCCGATGCCGGGATCGCCGCCAACGAGGACGGCGGAGCCCGGCACGAGGCCACCACCGAGCACGCGATCGAATTCCGCCATGCCGGTCGGAAGCCGCGGTGCATCGAGGGTCTCCACCTGTAGGCTCTCGAAGGAGGCCGGCCGTCCTTTGCCGCCCTTGATGGCAATCAGCGCCGGTGGCCCGGATGGGGACGCCGTCTCCTCGATGATGCTGTTCCACTCTCCGCACGCGGCGCATTTGCCGGACCAGCGCGTGGTCACCGCGCCGCAGGCTTGGCAGACGAAGGCTTTCGAGGCTTTGGCCATGAGTGGGGGACTAACCGCCGATATAGCGCCGGGCGGCACGGGCGCCGAGATTGGTGAGGACCTCGTAGTCGATGGTGCCGGCATGGGCGGCAAGCTCATGCGCCGCGACGTTCGGACCGATCAGCTCCACCCAAGCCCCGCGCCGGGCGAGATGCTCCGGGATGCCGGTCACATCTACGGTGATCAGGTCCATGGACACGCGTCCCACGATCGGCGCTGGGTGCGAGCCGAGATAGACGCGCATGCCCTCCTTGTCATCGCCGGCCGAGAGGGCGCGGAAGACCCCATCGGCATAGCCCACGGCGAGGATGGCGATCCTTGACGGGCGCCTTACCGTCCGGGTCGCGCCGTATCCTACCGTCTCTCCGGTGGCGACGTCGCGCACCTGGAGGATGCGGCCGGCGAGGCGGAGGACGGGCGCAAACGGGTTCTGCCCCGTCCGTCGCGCCTTGCCGCCGTACAGCGCGATGCCGGGGCGGACGAGATCGTAATGGTAGGGGCGGCCGAGCAAGATTCCGGCCGAGTTGGCAAGGCTCGCGATAGTCTTCGGCAATTTCCTTCGCAGAGCCTCGAAGGTCTGCCGTTGCACCTCGCTTTTGGGGTGCTCCGGCTCATCGGCGCAAGCCAGGTGGCTCATCACTAAAGCGAGCTCGAAGGTGCCAAAGAGATCGTCTGCCACGGCAATAGTTTCGACCTCTGCCGCGGAAAGGCCGAGGCGGTTCATGCCGCTGTCGATATGGATGGCGGCAGGAAGCCGCGTGCGGCTGGCTACAGAGAAGACAGCCCACTCCTTGATCTCCTCGGGGCTGTTGAGCACCGGACGCAAGCCATGCTGGCGGTAGAAGGGCGCGGTGCCTTCGAGCAACCCGCCAAGGACGTAAACCGTCGCATCGGGGAGAAGGACGCGCAGGTCGCTCGCTTCGCCAAGCGTGGCGACAAAGAAGGTCTTGCAGCCGGCCCGCGCGAGAGCGGGCGCCACGGCGGCCACGCCCAATCCGTACGCATCGGCCTTGACCACGGCAGCGCATTCGGCCGGGGCGCTGAGGCCGGCTAAGCGGCGATAGTTGGCGAGGAGAGCATCAAGGTCGATGGTGAGGATCGCTGAGGCCGTCGCCTCGTCGGCTTCGGCGTCGCCCACGCCCCTCGCAGCGGAGGGCGGGCGAGCGCCGGTCACTCCCGCCGCTCCGGAAGGCGCTCCTCGGCGGCGAGATTGCTGAACCTTGTGTATTCCGGCGTGAACGCGAGCCTCACCGTGCCGGTCGGCCCGTGACGCTGCTTGCCGATGATCACCTCGGCCTTGCCGGTCACCATGTCCATCTCTGCCTGCCACTGCTTGTGCTCTTCGGTGTTCTCTCGCGGCTGCCGCCGCTCGACATAATATTCCTCGCGGAAGACGAACAACACCACGTCGGCGTCCTGCTCGATCGACCCTGATTCGCGCAAATCCGCGAGTTGCGGGCGCTTGTCCTCGCGGTTCTCCACCTGACGCGACAATTGCGACAGCGCGAGCACCGGGACATGCAGCTCCTTGGCGAGCGCCTTCAGCCCGGTGGTGATCTCGGTGACCTCCTGCACGCGGCCTTCCGAGGCCCGCCGGCTAGAGCCCGACAGGAGCTGGAGGTAATCCACGACGATGAGGCCGATGTCCCGTTGCCGCTTGAGGCGCCTGGCTCGCGCGGCGAGCTGGGCCACGGTGATGCCGCCCGTCTGGTCGATAAAGAGGGGCAGGTTTTGCAGCTCCTGGGAGACCTCGACGATGCGGTCGAACTCCTCCGATTCGATGCGCCCCCGGCGGATGCGCTCGGAGGGGATGTAGGCCTGCTCGGCGATGACGCGGGTGGCGAGCTGCTCGGCCGACATTTCGAGGGAGAAGAACCCGACGATGGCGCCGTCGAGCGGGGTCTCGGATTGAGGGTCCTTCCGGTAACTGCGCGCCACGTGATAGGCGATGTTGGTCGCGAGCGCCGTCTTGCCCATGGACGGGCGCCCGGCGACGATGATCAGATCGGAGGGTTGCAGGCCCCCCATCTTCTGATCGAGATCGGCGAAGCCGGTGGCAAGACCCGACAATCCCCCGTCGCGCCGGTAGGCATTGGCGGCCATGTCGATGGCGTCGGTGAGTGCGGTGGTGAAAGGCTCGAAGCCCGAGCCGTATTTCCCGGTCTCGGCAAGCTCGTAGAGCTTCTGCTCGGTGTCCTCGATCTGCACCGCTGGCGGCGCATCGATCGGCGCATCGTAGGCCGTGTTGACCAGGGTCTCGCCGATCTGAATGAGCTGCCGCCGGATGGCGAGGTCATAGATGGTGCGGCCGTAATCCTCGGCGTTGATGATGGTGGTGGCATTGGCGGCGAGGCGCCCCAGATATTGCGGCACGGTGAGCTCGCCCACCGGCTCGTCGCCTTGAAAAAAGGTCTTCAGCGTGATTGGCGTCGCCCGCTTGCCGGCCCAAATCAGCTTTGCCGCGTGGTCGTAGAGGCGGCCATGCAAGGGATCGAAGAAATGCTCCGCCTTGAGAAAACTCGAGACGCGGTCGCAGGCCTCGTTATTGACCAGGATAGCGCCGAGCAACGCCTGCTCCGCCTCGAGATTGTGAGGGAGGGCGCGAAAGGTCGGAAGCTCGGCCGAGGCCGGGCGCGGGCGAATCAGCACATTGCTCATGGGTCTACAGTAGCCAAAATGGGTTGGTCGGCTAGATCGTCAGCCTGTGCACAACAGGGAGAGACCACTTTCGCTAACAAGCTGCGGTGCAGCCGGCAGCTGGCACTGACACTCCGAACCTTCACCCCGGGCGCGGCCCCGGTGGTTTTAGCCGCTACGAGCGGCTCTCACAGGGCGTCTTCGGCCTCTTCGATGCCCTCAGCCAGCTCGTCCGTAGCGGCGCCCGGCTCGAACAGTTGCTCGGCGGCACGCTTCGCCGCTTCGGCGTCCTCCGCGGCCTCGTCCATGGCCCTGCCGGTCACTTGCTCGCCTCTCGCCTGCCGGGCTGCCTCATCGGGCGAGCGGGCGACGTTGATGAGCACATGCGGCTCGACTTCGGAATGAAGCCCGATGCGCACTTCGTGAACGCCGAGGGTTTTGATCGGCCGGTCGAGCAGCACCTGCCGCCGCTCGATGGAGAAGCCCCCTTCGGTCACGACGGTCGCGATGTCGCGCGTGGTGACCGAGCCGTAGAGCTGACCCGAATCGCCGGCCTGCCGGATGACGATGAAGCTTTGCCCGCCAAGCTTGGTGGCAACGGCTTGCGCTTCGGATTGGAGCTCGAGATTGCGCGCCTCAAGCTGGGACCGATCGCGCTCGAAACGCTCGCGATTGGCCGTCGTGGCGCGCAACGCCTTGCCCTGGGGGAGGAGAAAGTTGCGCGCGAAGCCGTCCTTGACGGTGACGACATCGCCCATTTGTCCGAGCCGGCCGATGCGCTCAAGAAGGATGACTTGCATCTCGAAACTCCTTTTCGTGTCTGATTGATCAATCCGTGTGGGGAGGCTGGCCCCTGGCGGCCGCGCGTTCGCGCAAGCGAAGCATCGGCTCGCTGAGACCGAGAATGGCCATGGCGACGGCAACCCAACCCAATAACAGCATGCCGAGATAGACGGCGGCGAGCAGCAGGCCGCGAAATGGCATGCCGCGACTATAGGCGTGCAGCACCGCAAGACCTTGCAGCACATAGGCAAATAGCAGCGCGCCGGCGAGACCGGTGGCCAGCAGGCCAGCCAAGCCAGGCAAGAAGGATGCGAGCAGGCTGCCGGTGAAAGTGAGGAAGACGGCATTCGGAAGCTCGATCGCGTCGAGCCGCGGCCATGGCCGCAACGCGCCCCCGGAGGCGTCCACGATTACGCCTGCCAACCACAGATTGAACAGCGCGATGGTCTGCCAGATGATGGCGAAGGCGGCGGGCAACGCCCGGGCGAGCATGGTGCTCAAGCCGCCGATGGTGTTGTCGTTGATCAGGGTGCCGTCCTTGTCGAGCTCCTTCAAGGCGCTGTGCTGGAGCACGTCCCTGATCGAGTCGCGGTAGGATTCGGTGTCATAGCCGAGCATCAAGACCATGATGCCGGCGAGCCCGCCGGCCATGATTGCCGCCCAGCCGACCAGCCGCCCGATCGGGTACCATTCGAGCGTGCCCGAGCCTCCGTTCTGAGGCGGGGCAACCGGGCGCGAGAGCAGAGCGAGGTAGCAAAGGGTTGCGATCGGCGCGCCGACCGCCAGCGCAAAGATGGCGCCGGTACCAAGCCCAAGAACGCTCGCGACCACAACGGTCCCGGTCAGCGCGGCGAGCAACGCAGCGGTCCAGCCCGAGCCGGCGCCCGTAAGGCAGATCGGCAACGGTGCCAGGTAAAACAGGATGCCTGCAAGCGCCGTCGCGGTCGCCGCCGAGGCGAAGAGGGCTGCGGAGATGAGACCCGCGCCGGCGCCGATGAGAAGAGGTGTTGCCATGATAAGCGCTGTCCCGACTCTTGGAAGAGCGGTTAGGGGCGGGGAATCCCGTCCCAACCTTTGGCGTCAGCTTGACCTCCGACTTGAAGTCGGCGCGTCCAAGCCGTTGTTATTGAATCAAATAGGGCAACAGGCCGAGGAAGCGAGCACGCTTGATCGCCCGGGCGAGCTCGCGCTGCTTTTTCGCGGAAACGGCAGTGATCCGGCTCGGCACGATCTTGCCCCGCTCCGACACGTAGCGCAGTAAGAGCTTCACGTCCTTGTAGTCGATCTTGGGCGCTTTATCGCCCGAGAACGGGCATGTCTTGCGCCGGCGGTAGAATGGGCGCCTGGCCGCAATTTGGGTCATGCTCATGAGATTTCCTCTCCAGTCTCGGCGGCCACTTCAGGCACATCGACGACGGCTACCGCGTCGCGCGCTCCAAAGTCGTGATCCCTGCGGGGCCCGCGACGGTCGCGGTCGCCGCGATCACCCCGGTCGCCACGATCACCCCGGTCACCGCGATCACCCCGGTCGCCGCGGCCATCGCGGTCGTCACGATCGGAGCGACGCATCATTGCCGACGGCGTCTGGTCGTGCTCATCGACCCTGACGGTCAGGAACCGGATCACGTCGGTCGAAAGACGCTCCTGACGCTCAAGCTCGGCCACGGCATCAGGGGAGGCGTCGAGGTTGATCAGCGAGAAATGCGCCTTGCGGTTCTTCTTGATGCGGAAGGCCAGCGATTTGAGGCCCCAATATTCGGTCTTGCCGAGGCTGCCGCCGCGGCCTTCTATAATCGCGCGAAACTCCTGCACCAGGTTCTCGACCTGCTGCGTGGAGACGTCCTGGCGCGTCAAAAAGACATGCTCATAAAATGGCATGGTTTGCCTTTCCTTCGTCTCTAAGCTCCGGCGCAAAGCCCCTCATGGGCACGATCGAAGGAAAGGCCCAAGTAGACGACCCTTGGGAGCGGAGACACAGGAGATCGGCGATTTGCCTACCGCTGATGAAGCGGTTCTCCGTTCAGCCTCCGACCGGAGCGGTTCACGAGGCCGCGTTATAAGGCTTTGGCAGCGCATTGCAAGGCCGCCAGAGGCTGTTTGGGTTCGATTGGCAAGCTACTCCGCTTGCGCTTTCGACGTGCACTCCACCGTCTTGCCGTCCTTCACCGAGTACGCTTGGCAATTCTCTTTGGCATAGACCTCGATCACGTCGAACTTGCCGATCGGCGCATCGCTGAAGGCGGCGTCGATGGTCACCGACTCTATTTTGTCCGGGACGGTTTCCTGAGGCGCGCGGCCGCGGGCATCGAAGGCGAAGATGCGGTCTTTGGGATCTCCCCTGCGGGGCGTGAGCTGCAGCTCGCTATATTGGGGAGTTGGCGCGTCAGCCCGCACCGAGATGGTCACGACGGCCTTGTCGACGGTGGCCGTCACCTCACTGACCTTGGAAAGCACCACCAGCGCCGGATCCAATGGCATTTTCGATTTCCACGGCCATGGCAGCGTGTCGGCGGCAATGAGCAGCGTGGCGGCAAGCATGGCCAGGCTGGCAAGCGTGACAAACGGACGTTTCATGAGCTTCTCCCTTGGCCGCGGTGACCAATTCTATCGTGGAAACAAAGGTCTGCATTGTGGCAGCGCGACGTCAAGGCGTCGTCTCGATCGGCCTATCCGATGCTGACCGCCGTGTTGCGGCGGCTTACGCCTCCACGCCTGGCTCGCTTGACAGCTTGGAGGCAAACGGTGTCTCTGGCCGCACTCTAGCGCGAAAGAGTCCTCACCCTATGAGCATTGCCTTCATTTTTCCTGGCCAAGGAAGCCAAGCGGTTGGCATGGGCAGAGAGCTCGCCAAGGCCTATCCAACCGCGCGCGCCGTGTTCGCCGAGGTGGATGATGCGCTTGGCCAACCCTTGTCGGCGCTGATGTGGGAGGGGCCCGAGGATCAGCTTACGCTCACCGAGAACGCCCAACCTGCCTTGATGGCTGTGTCGCTGGCAGCGCTCCGGACGCTCGGTGACGAAAAAGGTCTCGTGCTCGAGCAACGCGTTGCCTATGTCGCCGGTCATTCCCTCGGCGAGTATTCGGCGCTCGCCGCGGCTGGAAGCTTGAGCCTTGCCGATACCGCGCGCCTGCTCAAGACGAGGGGCCGTGCGATGCAGGCCGCGGTCCCAGTGGGGCAGGGGGCCATGGCGGCGCTCCTCGGCGCGGAGCTGGCTGAGGCGCAGGCGCTCGCCGAAGCCGCGAGCGACGGTGAGGTCTGCGCGGTCGCCAACGACAACGCTCCGGGCCAGGTGGTGATCAGCGGTACGCGCGCGGCGATTAAGCGGGCGGTGGCGCTCGCTCCAAAATTCGGCGCGCGCCGGGCCGTGCTTTTACCGGTGAGCGCGCCGTTCCATTGCGCGCTGATGCAGCCCGCCGCCGCGATCATGGCGGAGGCGCTGGGGCAGGTTAGAATCGCAGCCCCCGCTGTCCCGCTTATTGCCAATGTGCTGGCTTCAGCTATCGGCGATCCTGAAGCGATCCGCACCAGCCTTATCGAGCAGGTCACGGGTAAGGTCCGATGGCGGGAGTCGATGCTGTATCTGCGGGATCAGGGCGTCGATACCCTTTATGAGGTCGGTGCCGGCCGAGTTTTGACCGGGCTTGCCCGTCGGTTCGATGGCTTCGAGGCGCGTTCCATCGGCACGCCCGAGGAACTGGAAACGGCAGCCGCAGCGCTTTAAGCGCGAGCGGAGCGTTGAGGAAAAGGAGAGCGGAATGTTCGAGTTGACCGGGAAGGGCGCCCTCGTCACCGGTGCGACCGGCGGGATCGGATGGGCGATCGCCGAGGCGCTGCACGCTCAAGGCGCTAATGTCGCGATCTCAGGCACCCGCGCGGAACGTCTTGACGAGCTTGCGGCGAAGCTCGGCTCGCGTGTGACCGCGCTGCCTTGCGATTTGCGCGACCGTGCCGCCGTTGCGAAGCTCCCGGAGGCGGCCGAGAAGGCGCTCGGCCAGGTCGACATCCTCGTCAACAACGCCGGTATCACCCACGACAATCTCTTCATGCGCATGAAGGACGAGGAGTGGGACGACGTCATCGCCGTGAATCTCACCTCGGTGTTCGTGCTGACGCGCGGGATCTTGCGCGGCATGATGCGGCGGCGCTACGGGCGCATCGTCAATATCGCTTCGATCTCGGGTGTGCTCGGCAATCCGGGGCAGGGCAATTACGCCGCCTCGAAGGCGGGGCTTGTCGGCATGACCAAGTCGCTCGCCCGCGAGGTATCGAGCCGCGGCATCACCGCAAACTGCATCTCTCCGGGCTTCATCTCGACGCCCATGACCGATGCTCTGACCCCGAAGCAAATGGAGGCCATTGCCGCCGCGATTCCGGCGGCGAAATTCGGCAAGCCGGTGGACGTTGCTGCCGCGGTGGTGTTTCTCGCAAGCGACGAGGCGAGCTACGTGACCGGGGAGACCGTGCATGTCAATGGGGGCATGGTGATGGTGTAACCCTTTGAAGTGTAAAGATTGTGGGGAGCAATCGCCACGGTCTTGGCTAGGCGAGTCGGGTCGGGTCGGGTCGGGGCTGCTGGCAAAGGGCGGGAAAGTGTGTTACCCAAACTGCCGCTCTGTGGGGCTCGATGGGGGCTTGACAAAGCTGAGCCTCCTCGCGTTCAAACCCCTGTGACTTGCCGCTCTGGGGTGCGTTAGGCCGTGAGTCGACGCTCGGGGGATGTGCGAGACCTGAGGACGGATAAGCAAAGACGATGAGGCGGACATGAGCGATATCTCAGAGCGCGTAAAAAAGATCGTGGTGGAGCATCTCGGCGTCGAGGCCGACAAGGTGACCGAGAGTGCGAGCTTCATCGACGACCTTGGGGCCGACAGTCTCGACACTGTCGAGCTCGTCATGGCGTTCGAGGAAGAGTTTGGTTGCGAGATTCCCGATGACGCCGCCGAAACCATCTTGACCGTCGGTGACGCCGTCAAGTTCCTGGAGAAGAATACGGCCGCTTAACTCTCCTTTTCCGTCGCGC
>Ga0315295_10001027_pt1 | contig 23886 bp, 19 predicted proteins | sample YL17G14_0_MG_FD_204453 | JGI IMG/M metagenome (GOLD analysis project Ga0315295, IMG submission 204453) | Sediment microbial communities from Yellowstone Lake, YNP, Wyoming, USA - YL17G14_0 | ecosystem: Environmental > Aquatic > Freshwater > Lake > Sediment | place: USA: Wyoming | collected...
TGCCTAATATGGATACGTTGGTCAGCCAATATAGAACCCCTGAGAAAAAAAATACTCCGAATAAATAGCCTATTATGAGCCTTTCTTTTACATTGGTATGTTCAAGGGCGATGAATAGCGGTATAAAAGCTATCCAAGCCAGAAATACTAGGTTAAACTTGGGATAAGACAAGATCAGAAAAAAAGCGGATAAAATAGATAAAAAAATTCTATAAACCATAACTTGTGACTTAGGATGAGGCATTATCTGCCGCAGCATTTTTTATATTTTTTTCCGCTGCCGCACGGACAGGGATCATTACGTCCGACTTTGGGCGCTTTTCTTTCGTAAGACACTTCTTTTACATATGGCTTTTCTTCACGCGAGGCATCTTCAAGCAGTGACGCATCGGATAATGCCGAATATTCTTCGTGAATAAACACTTTCTTATCTTTCCTTGCATCCTGCTGGCTCAACCGCTCTTCAACGGCATGTGTTTTAAATAATTTCTCCATTATCTCTTCATCTATTGATTTAATAAGATCCGTAAACATGACAAACGCTTCATGCTGATATTCCACAAGCGGGTCCTTCTGGCCATATGCCCTCCAGTTTATCCCCTCCCTCAATTGATCCATATTAAAAAGATAATCCTTCCAGTTAAAATCTATGACACTAAGCATGATGTATTTCTCGATCTGCTTTATTTTTTCTGCTCCTATTACTTTCTCCCTTTTTTCATAAAGCGATTTGGCTGTATCAAATACTTTATTAAATAAATCATCGCGCGACAAGTTATCCAGTTCATCCTTCCTAAAACCGATTAATAATTTAAAAAATAGTTTTTTTGAAAATTCTTCGAGAAAATTTTCTTCTTCAAAAGATTCGAGCCAATCGTTAAGAACGATGTCCAGCGTATCAAGAATTATTTCTTTTAGCCCTTCTCCCTTTATTGCCTTGCGCCTTTTTTCATATATTATTTCTCTTTGCTGATTCATCACGTTATCATATTTCAAAAGATGCTGCCTTATCTCAAAATTCTGCATTTCTACCCTTTTTTGCGCGGTTGCGATAGCGCGCGTGACTATCGGATGCTGTATTTCCTGCCCCTCCTCCATGCCCAGCCTTTCCATAATCATCCTTATCCTGTCCGAACCGAATATCCTCATTAAATCATCTTCCAAAGATAAATAAAATTTACTCGAACCCGGATCGCCCTGCCTTCCCGCCCTTCCCCTTAGCTGATTATCTATCCTCCTCGCCTCGTGCCTTTCGGTGCCCGTTACATAAAGGCCTCCTAAGTCGACGACTTTATCATGATCTTCGCTGGTTTTCCTTTTGTATTCTTCAAAATACTTTTCGTAGACTCTTTCTCTTTCCTCCTTATTCTCTATCGAAAGACGGCTTACGGCATCATTGGCCAAATATTCGGGATTGCCCCCCAACAGAATATCCGTCCCTCTTCCTGCCATATTTGTCGCAATTGTAATAGTGCCTAAAGCGCCCGCCTGCGCGACAATATGCGCCTCCATTTCGTGATATTTGGCATTTAACACATTGTGCGGCACGTTTCTCTTCTTAAGCAATTGGCTTAAAACCTCTGATTTCTCTATTGATATAGTGCCTACCAATACCGGACGTTTCCTTTTATACTGCGCTTCTATCTCACCGCATACAGCATTAAATTTTTCTTTTTCCGTTTTATATATTACGTCTGAAAAATTCTCCCTCTTCAAAGGCTTGTTTGTCGGAATAACTACCACTTCCAGAGCGTATATCTTTTCGAATTCCTGCGCTTCTGTCGCGGCTGTTCCCGTCATGCCGCTTAATTTTTCGTACATCTTAAAATAATTCTGCAACGTTATTGTGGCGTGTGTCTGTGTTTCTTTTTGCACCTCAACGCCTTCTTTCGCCTCAAGCGCTTCATGGATTCCGTCAGAAAAACGTCTTCCGGGCATCATCCTACCGGTGAATTCATCAACGATTATAACCTTATTATCATTGATGACATAATCCACGTCTTTCTGAAAAAGCTGATATGCCTTTAAAAGCTGCTTTATGCTATCTACCCTTTTCTGCTGCTCGATATATTCCATGGTAAGTTCTTCCTCTTTGATAAGGCGGTCTTTTTCGTTCAATGATTCATTTGCGGCGAGTTCCGCGATCATAGATTCGATATCTTCTATCATAAACTCAATACCGAATTTTTCCTTCATCAGATCTTCGCCTTTTGTTGTAAACACCACTTCCCGCGTGCGCTCTTCGAAAACAAAATAAAGGTTTTCCAAAAGCTCTATTCTTTCCTGTTCCATCATCTTCGAATCGTAATATGAAGAGGCCTTATCAAAAAGCGATTTAATTCTTGGGTCCTTGAGTATTAAATCCAGAAAATCCCTCTCTTTGGGAGAGCCTTTGTGTATTATATATAAAATTTTCTTTGCTTCTTCGCCGCTATTTTGAGATAATAGGGTTTTAAGCTTTTTTATATATTCCTGTATCAAAAATTTCTGCATCCTGTTTATGTGGTCCACCACGGGTTTATTTTCCACAAAAGCCATGTTTACTACATCTACGGAACCTGAAATAATAAGCGGCGTCCTTGCTTCATCTATCAAAATACTGTCGACTTCGTCCACTATAGCATAGTTCAATTTCCTCTGCACTATTTCGTCTTCGGCTATGACCAGATTATCGCGTAAATAATCGAAACCGAATTCATTATTTGTTCCATATGTAATGTCGCATGCGTACTGCCTTTGCCTGGCCTCAGTATCCATATCATGTTGTATGACTCCTACTGATAGATCTAAAAATTCATATATGGGCCCCATCCAATACCTATCTCTTTTCGCGAGATAATCGTTCACTGTAACAATATGCACTCCTTCGCCGCTTGAGGCATTTAAATACGCGGGCAGTGTGGCAACGAGTGTTTTGCCTTCGCCTGTTGCCATTTCGGCAATTTTACCTTCATGAAGAACTATCCCGCCTAGAATCTGGACATCGAAATGCCTCATTTTTATCGTTCTTTTTGCCGCTTCGCGCACAACCGCAAACGCCTCAGGCAGGATTTCTTCGAATATTTTATTTTTTACGTCCCTTATTTTTACTCTTATCTTATCTTTTTCTTCCGGGGACGCTGCCTGATAAAATCGCCCTTTTTGGTCTTCGATGATAGGCCCTAATTCCTCTCTTTTACTTTGCATGCGCTTTTTGAACTCATCCGTCTTAGCGCGTAATTCAACATCAGAAAGAGCCGATATTACCGACTCGAAAGAATTTATTTTATCTAGAATCGGCTTAAGCCTTCGCAATTCTTTCTCGCTCTCGGAACCGATTATATTTTTAAGTAAATTTAACATACTTTAAATATGCCTCCATGAACTCATCCAGGCCGCCATCCAATACTTGAAAAGCATTCGATGTCTCATGTTTTGTCCTATGGTCTTTAACCATTAGATAAGGATGCAGGACATACGAACGAATCTGGCTGCCCCATTCTATTTTCTTTTTTTCTTCATAATGCTTTGTAAGCTTTTTCTTCTGTTCTTCTAATTTTCTTTCGTATAGTCTAGCTCTTAAAATTTTCATTGCCGTGGCTTTATTTTTGTGTTGAGAGCGCTCATTTTGACATTGCACGACTATGCCTGTTGGCAGATGAGTTATGCGCACTGCAGAATCTGTCACATTCACATGCTGGCCGCCGCGGCCGCCTGACCTGAATGTATCTATTTTCAAATCAGCGGGTTTTATATCAATCTTTATGTCATCCGTTATTTCAGGCAATACGTCAACCGAAGCAAAGGAAGTATGCCGTCTTTTGTTTGCATCAAAAGGCGAGATCCTTACCAGTCTGTGAACGCCTATTTCGCTCTTGAGATAACCGTAAACATATTGACCGCTAATTATTATCGTAGCGCTCTTTATGCCGGTTTCTTCGCCCGCGAGCATGTCTACATTTTCTACTTTATAATTCCTGCTTTCAGCCCATCTAGTATACATTCTTAAAAGCATGTTTGCCCAATCAGTAGCTTCGGTGCCCCCTGCGCCTGAGTTCACGCTCAAAATCGCATTAAAACTGTCCTCTTTCTGACTTAAATAACTTCTAAACTCGAAAGCATCCAGGTCCTTCTTAAGTTTTTGTATTTCATCATTCAAATGACTCAAAGAAGGCGAATCATTTTCGTCGGTTATTTCCACAAATTCTTCTAAATCTTTGTATCGGGATTCTAAATCAAGGTAGGGGTCGCGAATCGCTTTAAGATCTTTTAAGGATTTTATTATGTTGTTTGCTTTTTCCTGATTCTGCCAGAAATCCGGTTTTGAGAACTCATTCTCTAAGTGCTTGATTTCCCTTTCTTTCGCAGCAAAGTCAAAGATAGCCTCCTAGATCCAGGATCCGCTTGTGTATTCCTTTGAGTTCTTCTCTTAATTCCTCTAACATAGGATGTAATTATACCAATTATACAATAGAACGTCAACGGCAGATTTATTTTATGCGCTATGAGCAATGCGCTGTGAGCTGTGCGCCCAACGCCCATAGCACAAAGCACATGAATTATTTTGAAGTAAAAAGGTAAAAGGTAAAAGTGCAAGTAAAAAGTCATCCGCCTTCGCCAAAGTAGATTTTCTATGTAGATAGGCTTCGGCGGATAACTTTTAACTTTTTACGGGATTCCTTCTTGAGTATTTTTTTCTTAAGTTTAACGCCTCTCGAGTAGCCGCCGATTGAGCCGTCAGATTTAACCACGCGGTGGCAGGGAATGGTGATAGTATACGGATTGCGTTTTAAGGCTTGGCCCACGGCGCGGGAAGCTTTGGAATTGCCGATTTTTGAAGCCACCCACTTATAACTGCGCACCTCACCACGCGGTATTGTTGAAACAATCCTATATACCTTTTTTTGGAAGGGAGTTATTTTTTTCATTTGAAAAGTTCTTTCTTTCTCACTATCTTCTGGTATGAAATCGCAAACCTGTGAGCCTCATCCCGCACCCTTTGAATCAACCTAAAAGCCTTGGAATCATAAGGCATATTCACGTACTCTAATTTGCCTTCAAAAAATATGCGCTCTGGCCTTTTGGCGATTGATGCGACAGGTATCTTAAGTCCGATTTTTTTTAGTTCATCTAAAGCCGTATTGAGATGCCCTTTGCCGCCGTCGATAAGAATAAGATCCGGCATTTTTTTCTTTTCGCTCAATAATCTGGCATATCTCCTTTTTACGATTTCTCTTATCATTGCATAATCGTCTGTTTCTTTTACAGTTTTTATTTTGAATCTTCTGTAATCATTTTTGAAAGGCATTCCATTAAAAAATGTAACCATAGACCCCACCGCGCCCTGTCCCGAAATATTAGATACATCAAAAGCCTCAATCCTGGCAGGTATTTGCTTTAAATTCAATAAATCCTTTAACTCTTTTAAATCAGAACTTGTTGCTGATATCGACTTTCTAGTGCCTGTAATCGCGCTTAAAGCGTCTATCTGATCTCTTATTTTTAATGCTTCTTCGTACTGCATTTTTTTTGCATATCTCTTCATTCTTTTCGACAAACGCTTGATTAATATCGTCTTTTTACCTCTTAAAAAAAGTTTTATATCTATTACCGCATCCCTATATAATTTATTGATATTTCTATTTATACAAGGCGCCAAACACTGGCTAAAATGAAAATAAAGGCATTCTTTCTTAGGAATGCTATCGCATACCCTGAGCGGAAATATGCGCTTCATCATAGAAACCGCCCTGCGCAATAATTTCACATTTGTGAACGGCCCATAATACAAAGAACCATCTTTTTTTATTTCTCTCGTTATTATAAGGCGGGGATAATCTTCCCGAACCGTTAATTTAAGATACGGATATGATTTGTCATCTCTTAAAGCGATATTATACTTTGGCTTTCTTTCCTTAATCAATGATGCTTCATAAATCAAGGCTTCTTCATCGGATGAAGTCGGTATATAATCGATTCTTTTTGCATTTGAAATCATCAACTCTATGCGGGGATTCGGGATTTTGCTTTGGAAGTAACTTAAGACTCTTTTCTTTAAGTTTAATGCCTTGCCGATATATATTGTTCTGCCTTTTTCATCGTAAAATAGATATACACCGGGCGAAGCGGGTATATTCTTTATGCTTTCTTGAATATCCATTTAAACATTTTTCTCGGCTCTTCCATACCCAACATAATTGCTGCGATTATATAAATAATTATGCCGACACCCACAATAAACAATAACCACATTGTGCTTGACAGGGCGCTCATTCTGATACCTTCCTCAAAACAACTTTTGCTCAGCAAATAAACTATTATCCCCATGGGTATACTTGCTAATATTATTTTTGCTGCCGATGCAAAAAGTTCTTTGTCTTCTAAATCTCCCAATCTTTTTCTTAATATCAAATATAAAACAGCCAGGTTAAAAATGGCGGCTATTGATGTGGCGAGCGCCAATCCTCCGATTTTTAATGGCCACATCAATATAAGGTTAAGTGCTATATTAACCATTAAAGAACATGCGGCAACCTTTACGGGAGTAACCGTATCCTTCATCGAATAGAAGGTCGTTGCTAATATTCTTATGCTGCCGTAAGCGAATAATCCTATCGTATAAAATAAAAGAGCTTGATATGTAACCGCTGTAGAATAAGCATCAAATGCGCCTCTTTCGAAAAGAATTTTAATAATCGGCTTACCCAAAACAGCTAATCCCACGCTGGACGGCACCAAAATAAACATTATAGTTCTTAAAGAAAAACAAACTATGCGTTTTAGATTCGGCATATTGCTCCCCGCAACTTCGCTGCTCATCATAGGTAGAGTCGCTGTCGCAAGAGCCGTGCTGAATACGGCAAGTGGATATTGAATTAATCTATATGAAAAATATAAAGCCGGCACGCCTCCCGTTCCAACGATCCAAAACAATGAAGCAAGCATCCTGTCTACTAAAACATTAATCTGATACACTGCAGTACCTATAACGCGCGGAAATAATAAAATAATGACTTTTTTTGCGACGGGATGAAGTATATCCACATACCATCTTAATCTAAAACCGTTTTTATATAACCATGGAAACTGAATGGCAAGTTGCAATATTCCACCCAGCAAAACGCCGAAAACCAATCCTATCACACCGATGCGCGGACATAGAAAAATTGCGCTTAATATCAAAGAAATATTCAACAAAACCGGGCCAAAAGCCGGTATGGCAAAGTGGCCTAATATATTCAATACGCTCATTCCGTAAGCAGTAAGGCCTATAAGAAAAATATACGGAAAAATAAACCTTGTAAGCCTTACCGTAAGTTCGATCGCTCCCGCTTCTTTGATGAAGCCCGGGGCTATTATGCGCACTATTATTGGCGATAAAAAAATACCTAATATAGATAAGACGATTAAAACTATCGCCAATAAATTCTGTATTATATTGGCAACTTTCCAAAACTCCGTTTTTTCCTCTTTTACTTTATATTCCGCCAATACCGGGACAAATGCGGCATTGGCGGCGCCTTCGCCTACAAAATCCCGAAGCATATTGGGTATGGTGAATGCCACTACAAAGGCGCCTGCTTCATAAGTCGTACCGAATAATTTTGCAATCAACACATCCCTGACAAGACCCAATATCCTGCTTGCATTAGTGCCTAAGCTTATTACTCCGGTATTTTTAATAATAATTTTCTTCATATTTTACGAATCTATCCTCGAATGCTATTGACAAACATATGCTTATATGTTAATTTATACTGACTTAAAAATGCGCGATATAAATCTAGGGATTTTATACTGTGCAAGCCGAAAGATAAAAAGGAAAAACAGTAATGCCTATAAAAAGAGCTGCATACAAACAAATTAGGTCGGGTAAAAAAAAGAGGTTAAGAAACATCTCGACTTTGTCAGCCATTAAAACTTCCGTAAAAAATATACACAGCCTTATTTCTTCAAAAAATAAAGACAAACTAAAAACTGCGTTACAATCATTCTATTCGCTAGTTGATAAAGCGGCGCAAAAAGGGATAATCCACAAAAGAACCTCATCCAGAAAAAAATCCCGTATAGCAAAAAAGATTTCTGAAGCATTTGAAAAATCTAAATAAGACCGCCCTATCTACAAAGTCTCAAAACAGCAAATTCCAGCACAAGTTTAGGACTCATCTTACTTCTTTTGATCGCTAAATCGGCGTTAAGCAGTAATTCAATGTTATCCTTTATTTTATCTTTATTAAAAGACGGATATTTGCTGTTATTCATAAAAATATTCCTAAAATACCATGCTAATAATCCTATAATTTCATATGGTTTTACCTTTCTTGAAATAAGATCGGAAATTATATCTAGAGATGATTCGGCATCTTTTTGAGATATATAATCAATAAGCTTAAAAATGCTTTTATTTGAACTTTTCCCAACTATTTCTTCCACATCGGATTCATTTATTTCGGCATTCTCTCCGACAAAAAGGCTTAATTTCCCTAATTCATTTTTAAGTCTGTTCAAGTCATCTGCTTCCGTTTTTTCTTTCAATAACTCAATTGCCTCATTCGAAATACTCTTATCCAGCCTCGACGCTTCATTCTTAACCCATATATCCAAATCTCTTCCAACCGGCTTTTTAAAATGCACTCTTTTTGCCAATCGCATTAGATTTATCCAAGAATCGTCTTTATCAATATCATTACTGCAATCCAGTATCAGCGCTGTTTGAGTCGAAGGCTTTTTTAAATAATCTAACAATCGCTCCCTATCTCTGGATAATAATTTATCTATATTTTTTATTACTATAATTCTGAATTCTCCGGATAGAGGCAGGGTTTTGGCAGTATCCAAAATATCTTTTATATCATCTATCCCGGCTTGATAAATACTGAAATTGAGTTTAAAAGAGTCCTTCTTGAGAAGTTTTGATTTCAAGCTCTCAATAGCTTTTTCCTTGAGGTGTGATTCCTGACCGGAAAACAAATAATTCATATTACGGCGCTAACTACCAGCCTTCAACGGTTCTTTCAACAATTCGATTGGCAAGGTCTTTTACGGCGTCTCTAAGGGCGGCGTCTTCGCTTTTCGCGTATTCGCCAGTCGTTCTATATGTTGACTCCCCCGTAAAATTTTTCTCTTCCCATAAAACTTTATTCTCATCTTCGTTAATTAGTTTTATATCTACAACGGCCTTTATTCTGAACTCAATGATACTATCGTTCGAATCGTATCTCAAAGCCTCTTTTTTAAAATCGATCAATTCGCCCTGCAAAATCAAATCGGCATCGTCGCGGCTTGTGACCCTGAGATTTCCGTCCAGTATGAACCTATCTATGGTCTCTTTTGTAATATCCAACTCCATTCCGCTCCTATAGCCTACATACATCCTTTTATCAGATGCCTCTTTAGTCAAGTCTATTTTGTTTATAAAACTGCTCACGCATATAGACTTAGCGTCTCCGGCAATAATAGACGATGACGTATAGCCGCAGCCATTCATAAAAAACATCGAAATGGAAAAACACATAAACATAAATAAATTAATTTTTTTCATTTTTTTTGCCGCCCTTCTTTTCTAGCATGATATTTATATATTCTATTCTTATTTTAGCTAACGGGGCATAGGATGTGTCGGGATAGTCTTTTATTATTTCTTTGTAATAAACAACGGCGCTTTGGTATTTTTTAACTTTCTCATAAAATTCAGCGGATTTAAAAATACTTTGCGCCTTCTTTTCCTTTAACAATGTAATAGTCTGCTCTGCCTCGCGCTTCAGCTCTTTATTCCTTGTTTCCATAGTATACCTTTTAAATTCATCTATGGCCTCATCGGTAGGTTCCTGGTCATAATCTGATTTAAATGAATAGAAATACATACATTGAGCGGCCTCATATTTCGCGCGTTCCACCAAATCGCTTGTGGGATATTCCTGCGTTAATTTCTGAAATGCTTCAATCGCTTCGTTATATTGCTGTATCTTTTTATAGGATAGGCCTATCATAAACTGAGCATTATCGGCAAACTGCGAATAAGGCGCATTTTCAATCACTTTATTAAAAATTTCGATCGCCCTTTCCGTATCCGCCATGAGTTCGATTCCCATAAGAGTTCCCGTATTTTTATTATAAAGTATTTCTCCCAACTCGTACTCTAATTCTATTATTTCATCCACCCTTTTAGTATACGGATAATTATCCACTACCTTCTGATAATTCTGGAACGCCGGGTAATATTTTCCTGCTTTCTGATATGACTTTCCGGCGTAAAACTGCGCTTCCGGGGCAAGTTTCGAATTTTCGTAATTTGCTATCAATCTTAAAAACTCTTCGCTAGCTCTATTATAATCCCTGCTTTCATATAGAGACATCGCCCAATCATATTGCTGTTCCGGAGTATCTTTTACAGCATACTTAGGATTTATTAGTTTCTGCGTTCTTGGAGTCCAAATCCAAAAAGCGTGCGCCAAATCAGAAGCCAATGTTATATACGCAGCTAGTATTATGATAATATATAATATTTTCATGATTATTGTTCAGAATATAGCATAGAGGTTTATCTTTGTCAAGGACGGGGGTCAGAGAACGGGAATCAGTGGAGTTTACCCGTTTTTTCATACGCCTCTCTTCTCAATCGCTGAACTACGCAGAACATTACGCTGAACAACGCGGAATACCTCTTTTCAGCGTTGTTACGCGTTGTGTTCCGCGTCAGTTCCGCGATAAACGAACTCACAGCATTATATTGCATTCTTTATGCTGCTTCCTCTTTCGCTTATGAGTGTTATGTAAAGAAAGATGCAAATTTCGGGTAAACTACTCTGGGGGTCAAATGCAAATTCTAAATCTGGCTGGCAGGCGAAGCAACCTGTGAAATTGCCTTTTTGATAAAATCGGCTATGATATTTTTATCTTCTTTTGTCATATCCAAAAATTGATTGCCAATCTCATAGTCATCCCCTACCGGAAGTTTTCTTATCCATGCAACTTTGGATATTGCCCGAAGCGGTTTTAATATGGAAGGTATATTAATTTCGACGATCATGCGGCATGACAATGAAATGAATCTATCCGTATTGAATCTTACTCCGCCTTCACTTAAATTTCTGGTTAATGCGCCCTTGGACAAAGGATTTTCTGACTTAAGCTCTTTAAAGTTCAAAGGTACACCGATATCTACACGCTGGTATCTTCGTTTTTCACTGAAGTCTATCATTAAAGGGTCCTTTTATAAATTATTTTTAAGCCTTTACCCCTTTATCTCAAAAAGATATCATATATAAAGGGCTTTGTCAAGGCGCCAAGTCTATATTCTTATAATATTTTCAATGTTCCGTTACACATCTTTTTCAAAGCACAGATGCGCTATGGGCTGTGAGCTGTGGGCTATGAGCTAAAAGCACAAAGCGCAAAGCACGTAGCGCAACAATGGGCTATGCGCTACGCTAATCTGTGAAAAACGATTGTTTAACATCCAATTTGCGACCATCTGTGTGCCTGCCTGCCGGCAAGGCAGGCAAGCAGGTAATCTGCGATAATCTGCGTTAAAAAAAGTAATACTTATATCGGTCAAAAGCGTAATGCAACTATTCAAGTAATACACCAAATCTATATCCTCTTGTTAAATTATTTTTTATTTTTTTACTATTTAAACTATATCACAAAATAAAAAAATATGTGTCATGGAAAGGTAACTATTTTTTTCCTAACACCTATTAAAACAAGAAATAAAACCGCGTAATAAAAAAACACGAAACCCATCGTAAATGAACGCAGTCTGAAAAATGCCAAAGGCATATTTGACAATAATTTTAGGCTATATAAAAGTATCGTATCCACGAAATATACCGACTCAAAAAATATTATTCCAAAATTAGGCAGTAAAATATATATAAATACGGATGCTATGCCTAAACTGACTAAAATGAAGCAGGAAGGAATCGCTATTATATTAGCTATTAAAATTACAGGCGTCACCATTTTAAAATAATACGCTACTATGGGCAATATAGAAACCCATACACTCAAGGACATTAAAATATAATCGGATAAAAAAGATAGAATTATATTACCGTCGCCGGCTATAAACAATTTTTTTAGAATCGGGTATACCCATATCATCGCTGCTATGCAAACAAAAGACAGTATAAACCCAGCGTCATAAATGTAATTTGGTTCTTTTGCCAACAGCGCAAACAGTGTAAGTCCGTAAATATTTTCTATATCTATCCTTTTATCCAAAATATACCCAAAAAGAAAAAATACAGCCATAACAACCGCTCTCCACACCGATGCCATCGGGCCTACCATTAAGGCGTAAATTATTAAAATAAAAATCGTAAAAAAATATGACACTTTTTGCGGCAATCTGATTAATTTAAATAGGCCCAGTATAATAAATATTAACATAGTGATATGGAGTCCGCTTATCGCAAGAATATGCAGCGTTCCTGTTTTGATAAAAACGTCTTTTATCTGACTGCTTAGGAATTGCCTTTCTCCAAAGAGCATTGCGGCCAAAACACCTGAATGCGGAGGCGGCAGATTTATTAATATAGCGGACGTTAATTTATTTTTTATTGAGTATATGCTTTCCATGATTCTGTCAAATACGCTGCTACCATTCTCTATTTTTTCTATATAGTCAGAATTCCTCACTCTCGAAACCGCATAAATCCTCTTTCCCGCCAGATACATTTCATAGTTAAATTTAGCTCCTTTTTCACTCTTAGGTTTTGAGATTTCCCCTTCCAACATCAAATTGTCTTTATATTTAAAAGTCTTATCGCCGTAAAAATACATCTTAATAAGCACTAAACCTTTTATATCTGCCCATTTGTCGTAACATTTTACTGCGTTTAAGTCTAATACAAATGTCAATTCCGGATAATAATCAAACCTTCTTGTGAACACGGGATTATTTATAATCTTTCCCTTTAAAGCAACCGATTTCGGCTCTTTAGAAACAATAAATGCAATATGGTTTTTCGGCAATTCGTTGAATTCGCGAAACCGCATAAAACCAGCAAGGCTAATCAACAAATAAAGAAAAATATGAGAAACGACTCTATTTCTAAAATAAACGATAAAAAATATAATCGATATTATTGCCGTTATAATTATTGTATTTATTGCTGCTTTCTTTAGAAATGAGGCGAGCATTATGCCGGATAAAAATACAAGACTAATCAATAAAAAAGGTCTTTTTTCCATAACGTAAACAGCAGGGCGAATCGATTTCCGAAATCATATTGCATATATAATTTGACTATTCTAAAGCTATAAAGTCTTTTATTTTTTCATACTTCTTCGGGCCTATCCCTTTTACTTTCATTATTTCTTCCTTAGAGATAAATAATCCGTTATTTTCTCGATATGAAATTATCTCGTTTGCTAAGACAGGGCCAATGCCTTTTATGGCAATTAAATCTTTTTCTTCGGCCGTATTAATATTTATTACTTTACATATTTTAAAATCCTTCTCGGATAAATAAGCCGGATTAGGGCTCCTTGCAGCGCAATTTAATTTGTAATAATGGACTATTGAACCGACGATAAACGCCGTAGACAAAAAAGCAATTATTGTCTTTTCGTTTTTACTAAAATTAAACATTTCAATTCAAAGAGATTGCTGAAAAAATCCTAAACAATACAGCAATCTCTGATTAAAGGATTAAAAACAGATTACACGGATTAAATCTCCGACGAAACAATCTGTGTAATCTTAAACAATCTACGTAATCAGAGAGCACTGATATGATTTTTAAGAAATTTTCAGTGCTCTCTTAAAATTATATTGACAAGCTTTGTTGGAACTATAATCCATTTGGATATGTTCTTGCCCTCTATCCATTTTTTCACTTTTTCGTCAGAGATAACTTTTACCTTGAGGGTTTCTTCATCAATGGCAGGTTCTACGTCAACTTTTGAGCGGAGTTTGCCGTTAATTTGGATGGGTATGGTTATTATTTCTTCCTTAACGAATCTTTCATCAAAAACAGGCCATTTATAATTAAGTATGCTGGGTTTATTGCCGAGTTTTTCCCACAATTCCTCGGCTATATGCGGTACAAACGGAGACAACAAAATAACCGCGGCTTTGACCGCCTCTTCCATATTTTCATCGTCATTAGCAAGATAAATCTCGTTCACAAGTTCCATAATAGCGCTTATTGCCGTATTGAAATGAAATCCGCTCTCAATATCTTCCGTCACTTTCTTTATCGTCCGATGCATCTTGCGCTTTAGATTTGAGATCTGCGATTCTCTGCCTGATGCCTGCCTGCCCTCCGAAGCCTTGGCGAAGGAGGGTTGCCTCTTGCCTTTTGCCTGTACTTTATCTACGAGCCTCCAAACCCTGCCTAAAAACCTATACGCCCCCTCCACTCCCCTATCCGACCACTCTGCATCTTTCTCGGGCGGGCCAATAAAAAGCGTATACAATCTTACCGTATCAGCTCCATATAGCTCTATCAAATCGTCGGGACTGACTACGTTGCCTTTTGATTTTGACATCTTTGCCCCGTTCTTTATAATCATGCCTTGAGTAAATAAATTCGCGAACGGCTCATCAAAACCGATTAAATTCAAATCATAAAGCACCTTGGTTGTAAAACGCGAATACATTAAATGCAATATTGCATGTTCCACGCCTCCTATATATTGGTCAACCGGCAGCCACCTGTCAACATCCTCTTTTATAAAAGGTTTATCTATAGACTTAGGAGAAATATATCTTAAGAAATACCAGCTTGAATCGACAAATGTATCCATTGTGTCAATTTCTCTTTTTGCCCGAGATTTGCATTTAGGGCATTTGGTCTCTATAAACTCCTTAACATCTTTAAGCGGGGATTCTCCGTGTGGCTTTCCGCTATGGGCGGATCCGCCTTTGGCGGAGAATTCAACATCCTCAGGCAGCAAAACCGGCAAATCATTTTCGGGCACTGGAATTATTCCGCATTTACCGCAGTAAATCACGGGTATAGGCGCGCCCCAGTATCTCTGACGCGAAATAAGCCAGTCCCTTAGTTTATATTGAACGCTCCTTTTGCCAATGCCTTTTTCTTCCATGAAGCCCGCAATTTTTTCCATCGCCTCTCTATTAGACATACCGTTAAATTTCCCAGAATTAACCATTATCCCGTCTTTTACATATGCCTGTTTCATTATTTCGGCATCCAGCGGAAACTCAGGGTCATCAATAACCACTTCTATAGGCAAATCATATTTTTTTGCGAATTCAAAATCCCTCTGGTCATGGGCCGGTACTGCCATAACCGCTCCTGTTCCGTATTCCATCAAGATATAATTAGCTATCCAGAGAGGAATCTTTCTGTTATTGACAGGGTTTATGACGTACCTGCCTGTAAAAATACCTTCTTTTTCGGTATCCAGCGCCGCTCTTTCTATTTTAGATTCGTTTCTCATATCTTCTATGAATTTATGGATTTTTTCTCTGTCCTTCGTATCTTTTAAAAGAAGCGGAATGTCCGGGTGCTCGGGAGCCATAACCATGTATGTGGCGCCGAATATAGTATCAACCCTTGTCGTGAAACATGTAAGAATCCTGCCGCTATTTTCTACGGGAAAATCTATGTTAACGCCGCGGCTTTTACCTATCCAATTTGTCTGCATAATTTTAACGCGTTCAGGCCAATTCTTCAATCTGCCAAGGTCATCCAGCAATCTTTCGGCATAGTCTGTGATTTTGAAAAACCATTGCTCGAGGTCTTTCTGCGTAACCTGCGTATCGCATCTTTCGCATTTTTCCTGAATCACCTGTTCATTTGCCAAAACGGTATTACACGACGGGCACCAATTCACAAAAGCTTTCTTTCTGTAAGCGAGGCCCTTCTCGAATAACTTTAAAAAAATCCATTGTGTCCATTTATAATAATCGGGAAGGCAGGATGTCACTTCCCTTGGCCAATCATAGCACGCCCCCCAGGAATCAAGTTGTTTTTTCATTGTTTTTATATTGTTTAGCGTCGAGATTTTCGGGTGCACATTACCTTTTATTGCGGCATTTTCGGCAGGAAGGCCGAATGCGTCCCAGCCCATAGGGGTAAGGACATTAAATCCTTTCATCTTTTTATATCGGGCCACGACATCGCCTATTATATAATTACGGCCGTGTCCGACATGAAGCGCCGCCGAAGGGTACGGAAACATCATGAGGCAATAGAATTTATTTCTATAATCTGATGTGTTAACCTCAAATAGTTTTTTGTCCTTCCAGAACTTCTGCCATTTAGGCTCTATTGCGTCGAACGGGTATGCTTTTTCCATGATGCAGTTAAATTAGCATATGAGATACGTTAATTCAAGACATTTTATTCTTTATTATTAGAAATGGTAAGATAGATCATTCCCCCCTTAGAGTATGTAAATTATTATGTTTTACTAAGGATGTTTATGAGCGTATTAGGGTTGTAGTTAGAGGTTTAAAGAAGAATGAGCAAACTCATTCCTCTTTAAAAAAGCGCACTTTTCGTAAGCGAATAACAAAAGTAAATAGCTTTAAACCCCAAAGGATTAATAATGCTTATAAGCCCTCAAATATATGTGATACACCAAACAATAAGCTGCTGCAATGGCGGCGTGTAAATGAATGGTTTAGGGAACATTCCGAAATTTATATGTAAATCTTTCTTGCAATAAGAAGAGGCACAGAGTAAAAATACATCTCACCAGCCAATGTGCCCAAAGGAGGTGAGATAACTCATGTGCCCTACAAAATATTATCAGATTATGAGACTTTGTAAAGATAAAAAAACACATAGATATCAGATGGTTGTATATGCACAGACTCACGGAGTAAAACCGGCTGCGCGCGCGTATAATACAAATCCAAAGGTAATGCGCAAATGGAAAGAACGATTTGAGCTAGAAGGCTACGCAGGATTAGATGACAGGTCCATGCGCCCTTTAAATATGCCTAATGCTACCCATGACAAAGAAAAACAAAATATTGTAGCCTTACGCGATAAATACAAGCGTTTAGGGGCTGAACAAGTAAAGATACTGGAAAATCTCACTACTTCTCCTAAAACTATACGTAAAATATGGCGGGAGGCCGGTGTATCCCGCCGAAAACGAAGGAAAAAGTATAAAACCAAGCGCAATCTGCGCGAAGTCAAAAAACACTATAAATTATTTGAATTTGTCTGTGAAGACACAAAAGACTTACGGGATATCCCCGAATATTGGCCGCAGATCCAAGCTCATAGGCTGCCTAGGCATCAATATACATTCAGAGAAGTAAGCTGTGGGATTAAATTCTTGGGATATGCCGATGAATTAAGCCTCACTCATAGCACTATATTTGCAGCATATGTTAATCGGCACTTGCAAAGATACCGCTTGTTCCCTGATAAAAGTACCAGGCAAACCGACAATGGGAGTGAATATGTGGGTTCATGGAACGCCAAAAAAGCATCCTCTTACACAAAAGAAATATAACGTATCCCAGGACAAGAACATCATACTATTTATCCAAGAGCTTATAAGTTACAAGGGGATGTCGAGACTGTCCATAACCTTATTGAACAAGAGTTCTTTGAACTTGAAACTTTTAAAGACAGAAATGACTTCTTTGGAAAGGCTTTTTCATATCTTGCATTCTTTAATCTTGAACGTCCTAATACATACAAAGAAGGTAAATCACCTTGGAAATTGGCTAAGGAAAAGAATCCGGACATTAAAAAAGAGGCTCTTATATTGCCTCCTATTGACTTAGATGCCGTTATAGCCAAACTAACCCCAGGGGGGAACTATGTCTTGACCTATCCCTTTTTATTCTTTATTATTCTTTATTATTTTCTGGCAAAAACTTCGATTTGATCTCTTAAATTGACTTGTATAAGTTTATTTTCAGAATTGCTTATTTTTGAAATAAATAACAACATATTATAAAGAAATCTATTATAATTCTTACATCTTTCTATCCAATATTTCAAAGTAAAAGTCCTTATATACGTAGAATATTTCATATCTCTAAAACCAACGGATGTAAGTAATTTGCTCAATGTTTTTTTTGAAAAATAATGCAAATGGTATCTATTTATACCCCACCATTTCGCTCTTAAAATACGGCTTGCCGCGCTTTCTACATCTGGAGTATTTATATATAAGATACCATTGGGCTTTAAGATCCGCTTTATCTCAATAAGCACATTCCCGGGGTTTAACAAGTGCTCAATCGTATCCAGCATTACTACCACATTAAAATAATTATCCTGCAACTTGGCATTTTCTAAAGTTGTATTATAAACTTTTAAATTTAACTGCTCCGTAGCATAGTGCGACGCCCACTCCGAGGGTTCAACGCCAAAAACCTTCCAACCCTTTTCCTTTGCTTCATCAAGAAAAAATCCTATACTGCATCCAACATCTAATAGATGATTGCCGTATTTTTTAAATCTAGATAATTTTTTAATTATGCATCTTGCTGTAACCCTTCTGCCTTTTTCTTCCCCAACATATTTTTCATCTATCATTTTCTCATAATTAGAAATTATTCTGTCGGCGCCATCGCCGTGTGGGACAAAAATATGACCACATCTAATACATCTTACAATCTTGCTAGGAGGGGTTATATTATTATCTGTTATAAAATATTTTTTCTTTTTGCGCTTATTGTAATTTGAAGATTCGAATACTACAAGATGATGATCATACCCACATACATTACATATTATTTCCTTTTTAGAAGCCATTTCACCTCTTATTATAATCAATAATAATTCTACCGGCATTATCAACCATGCCCTGCGCTGACGATGAATGCATGGCATAAATTCTATTATCAAAATAATCAAAAATACCTATTTTCACAGATTGAATATCTTTCATAATACCTTTCGGAATAAATAAATTGTATTTTTCAACAATAATTTTATCCGATTGCCATGCATAAGTAGGAAATATCCTATAGCATATGGGTTTAATATAACGATATATAATCTGCCCGTTTTTATCTATGATATCTATAAAGTTTCCGTAATCTTTCTTAATCTTCTTTAAAGCCTTCCAATAAAATATTAATTCGATTTCTTTACTGTCAGCATCCTCATCATAAAAAGCTTCATATCCTAAAAAAGTCAATTCATTATTAACTGAAGCTGAAACTTTGTTAGTTATTTCCGGAGTTTCGTCCAAAGTCACAAAAAGATTTTTATCAGTATTATATCCCTTTTTTAATAAAACAATAGTGCCAACTTTGTCAAAAATGCCCCAATCGCTTTCCATAATAAACTTAAATAAATTCTCATTTGATCTTCCCGGTGTATAGAATGAATTAAAAGTTAAAAAATCGTTAAAGTCCAGCAAGGCATACTCAACATTTTCGGGTAATTTATAAGGTATATTAGAGAGGGTATAATATCCCATAGATATATGATGGAATGAATAAAGATCTTTCCTATGAGACAATTTGGGTAAAAATTCGAACGTAGCGACGACACTTGCATGCTCAGGTATTTTACTCAAGAATTTATCCTTTTGATAGTCCCACATATCTTTTTTATACATTTTTATTTGCTTTAATACTTTGAAATGCGGGCCTAAATAAATATTCGATGTTATCGATATTATCAAAATATAAAATATAAAAACATTTTGTGGAATTTTGTTTTTGATAACTTTAAAGCCATAAAATTTTTTAATACCGTATATTGCGGAAATAAAAATAAACGGTATCATCTCAGCTGCATAATGGAAAAAAATAGTATGCTCAGTGCTTCGCTGCGAAAGCAAATGCTGAAATAATGTTAAAGATATGATTATGCTTTTTATCGACAAAATCGAAAAAAAAGAAATAGGCGCAAATAAATGTACTAAATATAATAATTTTTCACGCGTAAAAATAACTTTTAAAACATTAAACGGGTTGGACAATATAAAATCAATGATTTCGGGCATATTATTGCCCAATGCCCCATATATTTTAATAAACTGTATTGTGTTTTTGTTGAAATACGGGATTACCTTCCCGACAATAACTACAAACCATAATAATCCTAGAATAATCGAAGTAAACGCCCATTTCATATCCTTTCTTGCAAAGAATGCGTAAACACCGAATGGTATTATAATTAAGGGTATGTTTTCCTGACAAAGAAGCGATAAAAGCATGAAAACAACAAAAAGTTTATAATTTTCTTTTCTGAAGCAGTAAAACATATATGCCAGAAATAACGTAGCAAAAACTGTCGGATGAAATTCAAAAAGATTTGTATAACCCAAAGTCGGATAAAATAAATATGCTATTGCTAAAGCTGCGCCGATTCTCGCATTAATCTCTTCTTTTCCGATTAAATAAATAGGGTAGGCGGCAAGGCCCAGAGAGATGGTCTGGAGAAAAAGCAGGGTTAAAGGGTGCTTAAATACATAGTATATGGGTGATACCAAAAACAATATAAAACATGCGTGATTACCCAGGAAATCAATGCCCAATATTGAATTATAGATTGAACCATGAAGAATATTCCATACTGTTTGAGCATGCACCGCTAAGTCAAAGTCGCGATAACCGAACGAATAAAATTTTAAAAAACTTATATACCCAAAATAGGATATGTAAAGACCTATAGAAAATAAAATCAATATATTAATTTTATTTTCTTCATTATCTTGTTTTATCATATCAAATCACCAATTTCATTTTTTAATATTTCCGCTCGCCGAATCGCCTTGCGGCTCTCCGTTATTTTCTATAATCATAAAATAAATAAAAATAAAGGCTGGCCAGATCTGTAAAAGCAGGCGATCCAGGGAGGTACCCATATGCCATATCAAATCTCGTGAAGTTGATAAAAAAATAAAATAGTAACTCGTTAACATTAAACATAACGCTGTAACCGCAGTTAAAATATTTATTTCATGCTCTTTTTTAATTTTTATTCCGCACAAAACTCCGAAAATAATTAATATATATACGGGACTTGTGATTGAAAGGTCAAAACTCGTGAAATGCTTAATAAATCCCTTTAATATCACGGCGTGCCTTGAAATACTTGTTATTTTTTCGAACGTCGGGAAAAACCCGTGCTGTTCTCGAAGTAAATATAGCGGCGGCGCTATATGCGTTTTAAAATAAATAACTATCGCGAATATAGGCATAAATCCTAGAGAAAAAGGAATTAATTCCTTAAAATATATTTTAATATTTTTCAAATAACCGAGCGCCGCAAAACGAGCTATAACAATAAAGAACAAAAATAAGAGGCCTTCGTTCTTGGTCCACGCCCCCAAGCCGGACATTAACCCTATAAGCACTGATAATCCAAATTGATCTTCCGGAAATATATCTTTAATAAAAAATAGCGCTATAACAGATAAAGAAAAAAAACTAAAAGGCACATCCGCATATTGCGAAGCCCCGAGCAGGACAAAGAAAGAAGTGCCCAATAAAACTGTGCTTGCCAAAAGTCCATAAATTCTGCCTTTAATTACGGAAATGGATGAAAATAATAAGCAAACTGTCGAGAATGTAAATAACATAGAGATAGCCTGCGGCACAAGCGCTGTTCCGTTACCTGCGAATTTCCAGCATCGTGCTACCAGCCCCGGCACCAATAAAGGATAATCTAAATTAGACCAATATAATATTTTAGAAAAACCGTCTTTCCAGTATTCTCCGCCCCTGAACAGAAATCTTGCCCTCATATTCCACACTGCCCATGCATCCCAGTCCCCGTGCGGCATTTTTATCGTAATAATAATAAAAAATATAAAACTTAGTAAAAATATAATGTAAAAAAATATCGCCGGCGCATCTTTGTTCTTTTCTGTCTCTGATTTTAAAAAAGCATTGCTATTGTTTCTTTCCTTTCTAAGAATATTTAACGCCGCTAATAAAACAAATAAAAATACCTCAACTATAATAAACCCGTTATTATATTGATTAAAAACCACCAGCCACATAAAAAAAATACATGACGATATGCCAAAACCTAATCCGACCGAAATAGAGAGTTTAAGAAAAAGCGTTCTTTTAAAGAATAATCTGTCATGCCATAGCAATTGAGTAAAGCTAGCGCCGATAAATATAGGCAGAAAAATAGATATTAAGATCATGATTATCGACTACCCTTATTTTTAAACAAAATGATGCCGTTTCTGAAATCTTTTATAACGGCGATATCCTTATCTACCGGAAGGGTAATATTCATATTGGGTTTATGAAAATTTCCTACAATAAATTCGTGTTCAAGGCTGTTCTCTACAACGACAGGAGATAATGCATATTGCGTTAGCATAAGCTGACCTCCAGAATCAGCCCTTTTTAGCACTTCCTCGCTTCTTGTATCTGTCAAATAACCTACAACACCGTGTGATGGTAAACTTTTCTTTATGCCCTCGAATCTCCTCTCATACATGCTGATGCTGTCATGATCTATTAATTCTTTATCAATTTTACACTCTGTAATAAGCATTTTCGTTACACTAGATAAAGAAAACAGAATAATTATAAAAATGCCTAATTTATCTTTAAGGATATTTTTCTTCATGCTATTTGATATTCAAAACGTAGATAATTTCCCAAACATATAAAATTATAAAAAACAGTAAAATTATTTTTTCCGATAAACGATAATTAAACAAATCTTTCCCTCTTCTCTTTAGTGAAAAATAGCCTTACTGCCCAAAAGCCGCATAAAATCCAAAGCAAACCTATCCAAAAGACCTCATTATACAAAAGAATCCTTAAAGGCAATTTGACATAGCTGGAACTGCCGAAAAGTATGCGCGGATGATATACGTAATAAAAACCTGCAAGGGCCATAGTGCATAATAACATATAAAATTTTAGCCATTTATCTTTGGTTAGAAAGATAAATGGCAAAAGCCAAATAAAATACTGAGAACCTATGCCTCCGTAAATAAAATAAAAAAGCAAAAAAACCAAAACAATCAAATCTATCAATTTGAATTTTTTCGCATTCGGAATAAGCAAAAAATATATTATCAGAAATAAAGTTTTTGTAAATGCCAGGAAGGTTAAATGAATATTATCGGGCAACCCATAGGCCAAAATATTATGCTTTATAGAGTATATGCCGCGCAATATCGCTATAATGCCGTAATCCGTAAAACCGCTATAAGCGAAAACTTCCTTTAAAACCGATTGATAATCCAATATAAGAAAAGGTAAAAAAGACAAGGCGGTGGGAATCACCGCATAAGCCAAATATTCTAAACGTTTACTGAAGGACTGATTTAGTTTCAGAAGAAAAAATGGTAATAACAGAATAGGAAATCCCCTAAACCCGATCGCCAACCCCAACAATAACGCTGAAAGCCTATAATTGCGCTCCTCGTGAAATAATAAAACAGCGTAAGAAAGAAACATAAATAAAGTAGGAATCGAAATCAAGTTGCCGTGAAAAGAGGTTATTAATAATGATATAGGATTTAAAGCATAAAAAAGCCCCCATATATAACCATTCCTCCCTGAGTCAACTTCCGAAATAATCAAATATAAAGACCCGGCGATAAAAGCATCTCCTATTATGGCTGGCGCTTTCATGATAATATAGAAAGGTACTTTCAATAATAAAGAAATATATGCGCATAACGCCGGCAGAAACATTGAAACAGGCGAGTACGGAAATACATTAGAGGTCGCTTTATATATATTGAGCCCTTTAAGCACAGGTATGGCCTGCTGTTCATAAAGATCTAGGAAATTGGCTCCGAATAGTACGGGGATAAAACGGACGATGGAAGCGATAACCACAATAAAAAAAAACTTATTTATTTTATCTTTTATATCTATTCTTCCTAATTTGAGCTCATCGGAATCTAATGTTTTATTTTCGTCACTTTTTTTCTTTCTGAGCAGCTTCTGTATTTTATCTTCGCTCAATCCTGTTTCTTTTGCTATTTCAGCAATCGACTTTTTGCCCATAGCTTCCA